>BNJT01002902.1_pt1 | contig 211052 bp, 237 predicted proteins | sample 8540491 | NCBI WGS metagenome assembly BNJT01 (sample SAMD00202455, study PRJDB9452) | human saliva metagenome | host: Homo sapiens
CATTGCAAGGTTCTTTTTTTCGGATATTGAACTAATACTCTTCGAAAATCAAATTCAACCCACGTCAGAGTCACCTTGCCGTACTCAAGTACAGCCTGCGGCTAGATTTCTAGTTTGCTCTTTGATTTTCATTGAGTATAAAATTGAAGAATTGTTTACATAAAAAAGCTCTATACGCTTGATGGGCATAGAGCAAACGGAGCTTTATTTGATATAGAGTTCTTGATTTTTTAGGACAATTTCTCGTACACTTGTAAACTTTTTGAGTTTTTTGATTTCTTCTGGATGAGTGACGAGAGTGATAACATAACCTTCCTTGCCCATCCGGCCAGTACGGCCAGCACGGTGAGTGTATGTCTCGCTATCTCTAGGAACATCAAAGTTTACGACACATTCTAGGCTATCGATATCAATTCCACGAGCCAAAAGGTCAGTTGCAAGGAGTAGGGTTAGTTGCTTATCTTTAAACTTTTCTAAGATGACTTTTCTAAATTTGACATTAACATCACTAGCGAGGGAAACAGCCAAGATATCACGATACTGTAATTTTTCTTCTGCACTTCCAAGGTCTGACAGGCTGTTAAAGAAGACTAGTCCGCGGAAATCCACAACATGAGCCAGTTTTCGTAGCATATCAACGCGGTGACGTTGATCTACCTGCATGTAGAAGTGCTGGATGTTGTCCAATTTTTGGTCAGAGAGATCAATGGTACGTGTGTTAGGTGCAATCTTCTTTTGGTCAAACTTGGTTGTCGCACTCATATAGACAAGTTGGTGATCACGAGGTGCGTAGTGAGTAATTTTCTCGACAAAGTGTATCTGAGAATCATCGAGCAATTGGTCAAATTCATCTAGGATGATGGTTTCCACATTCATCATCTTGATTTTTTTCAGTTTAATTAGTTCAAAGATACGGCCAGGAGTTCCAATCAGAATTTCTGGTCCTTTTTTGAGTCGTTCAATCTGGCGTTTCTGACTCGAACCCGATAAGAAGAGTTGGGCAGTTAAGCCGATAGCTTCAGCCCATGTTTTACACACTTCAAAAATCTGTCCAGCAAGCTCAGTATTTGGTGCTAGAATCAAGAGTTGTTGGGCTTTTTTCTTTTGTAGTCTGAGAAGACTTGGTAGAAGGTAAGCTAGGGTCTTACCAGTTCCTGTTGGGCTCACTCCTAGGAGGTTTTCTCCAGCAAGAAGGGGCTCAAATAGTTGGGTTTGAATGGGAGTGAATTCTTGGAAACCGAGTTGGTCACTTAGTTCTTGCCATTCAGTTGGTAGTTTGTTTTTCATTTTTCTGCCTCAAATCTAATGCCAGCAGTCTGGCGCATAGTATATAGTAGCTCATGAACTGAACTTGCATCTTCCAGCCAAGTTTGATAGAGATTCAGATCTGGTTGCTGGATCATGTGTGCAAATGCAGCGACTTCCTCAGTCATCGTATGAGGAGCCTGTTGGATAGGGAGTTGGATTTGATTGCCTTGGTGGTCGGTAAATAGCCGAGCTGACATGTTCGATGGTGTTGAGCGTCAGGGTTCCATCTGTCGTATAAATCTCGCAAGGGAGATTGGAAGTGATGTTTTTCCCAGCCTTGATATGAACTTGAAAGTCAGGGTAGAAGAGAATTCCGTCTCCATTTAGGTCAATGCTATTGTCCAGCTGTTGACCCTGATAGGTTGCGTCCTTAGCTTTTCCAAAGAGACGAACGGCAACGTAGAGAGGATAAATCCCCAAATCCATAAGAGCTCCACCAGCAAAACGGTCTGAGAAGACATTTGGTGTCTCCCCAGTCAACAAGTTAGGCATTTTGGAAGAATACTTGGCATAGTTGAGATCTGCTCCCAACACATGTTTGTCTGCTAAAAAGTTTTTGATGATAGTGAAAGCTTTTTCATGGTAATTGCGAGCTGCTTCGAATATAAAACAGTTATTTTTCTCAGCTGTATGTCTCAAATCTAGCCATTCTTGTGGCTGAGTGACAGCTGGCTTTTCAAGAATAACATGTTTACCTGCAGACAAGGCAGCTTTTGCCTGAGCAAAATGCAAGGAGTTTGGGCTAGCAATATAGACCACATCAAAGGAAGATTTGAAGAAGTCCTCTACTTGATCAAAGAGTTGGATATTCTGATAGCGAGAAGCAAAGGTTGCCGCAGTTTCTAGTTTTCTAGAATAGATTGCGACCAGCTTGTATTCTCCACTGGAATGGGCTGCTTCTATGAAGTGGTGGCTGATAGCACCTGTTCCGATGACACCTAATTTAAGCATAGTTACTCCTTTTCCGATTTCAAATCCTTCTTTCATTATAACATAGATAGACGGGACTATCCAACAGAGGGTAAAAAATTTCAAATAAGCTACTAGGTCTTTTCCAAAGAAAGTGGTACAATAATGAGATGAGTAAATGAAATGGGAGGAAAAATGAGGCTATTACCTATAAGAAAAATATCACGTCAGTCTAAGAGACTAGCGCTTTTTTTGACTTTTTGTGCAGGATATGTAGATGCCTATACGTTTATTGTGCGAGGGAATACTCTTGTAGCTGGACAAACTGGGAATGTCGTCTTTCTATCAGTGGGGCTCATTCAACACAATGTGTCAGATGCCAGTGCCAAAGTAATGACCTTGCTAGCTTTTATGATGGGGGTCTTTTTATTAACTGTTTATAAGGAAAAATTGAGAATTGTGAAAAAACCAATTCTGTCACTGATTCCTTTGGCAATCTTATCAATCATTATTGGTTTTGTGCCGCAAACTGTAGATAATATTTATCTAGTACCGCCCTTGGCCTTCTGTATGGGACTGGTGACAACTGCTTTTGGTGAGGTTTCGGGTATTGCCTATAATAACGCTTTTATGACAGGGAATATCAAACGAACAATGCTAGCTTTTGGAGATTATTTCCGAACCAAGCACACACCCTTTTTGCGTGAAGGGATTATCTTTGTAAGCCTGCTTAGTAGTTTTGTCCTTGGCGTTGTCTTTTCAGCCTATTTGACGATTTTCTATCATGAAAAGACCATTCTTGGTGTTCCTATTATGATGAGCATTTTTTACATCAGCTATGCTTTTTGCCTCGTGGCGGAAAAAAGTAAAAGAAAAAGCTTCATTTTAGGTGTTATTACTTGTAAGAAAATAGGAGATATGCTATACTTGAAGAGTTGACTATGCACGATCCTGTGCAACCGCACGAACATCGTTGCTTGATTATTCAAGTTTAAGTGGTTTCGTCCCACGATGCTAGGCGAGTCTTCACAAAAATTCGGGGAAACCCATAAAAATCATAGGAGGTGCATAATGAGCACATACGCAATTATCAAAACTGGCGGAAAACAAGTTAAAGTTGAAGTTGGTCAAGCAGTTTACGTTGAAAAATTGAACGTTGAAGCTGGTCAAGAAGTTACTTTTAACGAAGTTGTTCTTGTTGGTGGTGAAAACACTGTTGTCGGAACTCCACTTGTTGCTGGAGCTACTGTAGTTGGAACTGTTGAAAAACAAGGAAAACAAAAGAAAGTTGTTACTTACAAGTACAAACCTAAAAAAGGTAGCCACCGTAAACAAGGTCACCGTCAACCATATACAAAAGTTGTCATCAACGCAATCAACGCTTAATTTTAAGGAGAACACATGATACAGGCAGTCTTTGAGAGAGCCGAAGATGGCGAGCTGAGGAGTGCGGAAATTACTGGACACGCCGAGAGTGGCGAATACGGCTTTGATGTCGTGTGCATCGGTTTCTACGCTTGCCATTAACTTTATCAATTCAATTGAGAAATTTGCAGGCTATGAACCAATCCTAGAATTAAACGAAGATGAAGGTGGCTATCTGATGGTTGAAATTCCAAAAGATCTTCCTTCACACCAGAGAGAAATGACCCAGTTATTCTTTGAATCATTTTTCTTAGGTATGGCAAACTTATCGGAGAACTCTTCAGAGTTCGTCCAAACCAGAGTTATCACAGAAAACTAACACGGAGGAAAACATTATGTTAAAAATGACTCTTAACAACTTGCAACTTTTCGCCCACAAAAAAGGTGGAGGTTCTACATCAAACGGACGTGATTCACAAGCGAAACGTCTTGGAGCTAAAGCAGCTGACGGACAAACTGTAACAGGTGGATCAATCCTTTACCGTCAACGTGGTACACACATCTACCCAGGTGTAAACGTTGGACGTGGTGGAGACGATACTTTGTTCGCTAAAGTTGAAGGCGTAGTACGCTTTGAACGTAAAGGACGCGATAAAAAACAAGTTTCTGTTTACCCAATCGCTAAATAATGCCTAAAAATGGTTTGAAATAAGGCTTTCCGAGTTTTCGGAGAGCCTGTTTTTTTGTTTTGATATCCACGCTGATACCCATATCTATAGTGGGTTGAAGTTAGAATAGTACGCACCAACGTCTAAAACATTGTTAGAAATCAATCTGACTGTTCCAATATATTTGTTCGGTTTTTATTTCATTTTATTATAAAATCCTACATAGCTTGCGAATTGTTGGAATCATCACTTTGGGGTTTATAAAATTATCTCTTTTGTAACGAGCTTGTATCATTCTATTAATAGGAATTATAAAGAATTTTACAAAATCTCTTGACATTATGTATCAAAATGTATTACAATGTGTTACATAAAGATAATTAAGGAGATGTTCTATGGCTACAGTATCTGTGCGATTAAACCAGGAAGAAGAAACATTTTTTAAGAGTTATGCTGTTTTGAGTGGTAAAAGTTTGTCTACTTTATTAAAAGAAGCTCTAGCTCAATCTATTGAAGATGAGTATGACTTGAATATATACAAGAAAGCTTTTGAAGAGTATCAACAAGACAGTGAAACTATATCACATGTTGATTTCAAGAAAGAGTTAGGGTTTTAGATGTATCATGTTGCCTACTCCAAGAAAGCTCAGAAACAGATTAGAAAGTTAGATCGTCATATTCAAGGATTGCTATTTGCTTGGGTAGATAAGAATCTTGAGGGAACAGATAATCCTCGAAAACATGGGAAAGGTTTAACTGGTAATCGAGCGAATGAATGGAGATATAGAATTGGGAATTATCGTTTGATTTGCGATATTCAAGATGATAGGATGGTTATCCTGGCACTTGAGTTTGGTCATCGGCGCGATGTCTATAAATAATTTATCAGCATAGAAATGCTACCGTAGAAAAAAGTAGATTCAAGATTTAATCCCAAAGATAGGATTGTATTTTCTGCTATATTCAGAACTTTTAGTTTTATTTCGATTTGTTTATTTTCAGAACTGAGATTACTCATCTTTTTCTAAAATTTTAATATTGTTTAGTGTTTTTATGGTGAAAAAACTAGTTTGGTATTTGACAACTTAATAATTTTTAAGATAGTCAAAATGATTTGACCATATTCAATCGATAAATAGGTATAAAAATTGCTAATATATACTATAATACCTTTATATTAGAAGTGGAGTAAGAAGAATGAAAGGATGTGAACTGGTATGAAAAAGATGATTACAATTATAGTCTATTCAGTCTCTTTTCTCGTTCTATCTGCTTGCGTTAGTAACAAAAAACTTATTCTTCCTGAACCAGAAACGATATCTGTAATTTATTTGCAGAAAAGTATCTCTGGAGATGTTAAAATTATAAACAAGAAAGATGATATCTCAAAATTGACTAAGGAGATACAGAAACAGTCAAAATCTACCACGTACTCCTAACACGGGAGAGTTATAATACAAGATTACAAGGTCTTACAGAAATAATAAATCCTGATAAGGCAATGTCTCTTCAAGACGCTATTCGCTTCGCACAGCGACATGGATTCAACTTGCTCTTGGGTGTCAAAACCTCTTTTTAGTATGCCCAAAATTTGGAGAAATAAACAATCAACTAATTTTTATTTTTTTCAAACTTGAACCACCATATTTCTTGAACAGGTTGTCAAGAAAATATCTGTAATTTACTATGAAAATTATAGTTTCACATGACATTTTTTAGAAAAAGGTATATAATGGTAAGGTAATATCGATTGTTTTTTTGAAAACATCGTGAAAATTACAATTTTAGGCTTAAAAATCGAACCCCCCCTTAAATACTAAAATATTTAAGGGGGTATTTTTATAAGTACCCATTTGTAGAAAAGAAATGAGGATGAAAATGAACTTTAAGTCAAGAAAATGTGAAGAAAACGGGAAAAAAGTTTTACGCTATTCTATTAGAAAACATCATTTGGGAGTAGCTAGTGTAGCAGTAGCTTCGGTATTATTTTTTGCAACTGGTGTGGCGACTGTTCAAGCGGCTGAACCAGGAGCAGGCGCAGCAGGCACAGCAGGCACAGCAGGCGCAGCAGGTTCAGCAGGCGCAGCAGGCGCAGCAGGCACAGCAGGCGCAGCAGGCACAGCAGGTTCAGCAGGCGCAGCAGGCACAGCAGGTTCAGCAGGCACAGCAGGCACAGCAGGTTCAGCAGGCGCAGCAGGTTCAACAAGTACCCCAGGCTCAACAGCAGAATCCACCCCTCTTAATTATGATGGTAAAGTAAGTCTTATCGGTCAATGGACAAATGAATCACACGAAAAAAAAGATACTGAAAATACATATAAGAATGCTACAGATAAATTAGGTAGCCCATTATCTAATCCAGGCTTATTCCGTGGAGCTGCCAAGACTTTTCTTGGTTGGTCTGATAAACCGCCTGTAGATGGGAAGATAGCTGAAGGAGCAAGACTGTTTTCACCAGAAGATACAGTAGCTACAGCTTTTCCAAAGGGTTTGGAAGCAGGTTCAAAGCTATATGGAGTATATGCGAGTTTAAATGACCAAGATACTCCTTTCCCATCAGACAAATTTAGTATGGGATTTGCTATAATCAATGGAATGGAAAAGTTTGCCATTAACAATAACAAAGTTAAAATTGATACTAATGTAGAATCAGAGGATGTATTACCGAATACTAAACTACATAAGGAAGAAATAGATGGGAACGTTCGAAAAATCATTGATAAAGTGAATCCGGAAAATAATGATACTACTAAGGTTAATGAAGTGGTTTTAAAAGCTGAGTTTGAAATGGATAACACTACAGCGATGACTGTGTATAGAAATCCTCATGTTGGATATGTTGGTCCTGTTTTATCAAACACATACAAAGGTAATAAATTTGAAGTAGATGAAAAAAGAAAGACTTACACATATGTAGACTTAAATGTAAATTTAGAAAAAGGTTTAGTGGTTCCAGAAAAATTATATGCGGAGTTTAATGGTTACTCATGGAGACCTTTATATGCTATAGGAATTAAGGAAGATAAAACAAAAGAAATTCTAAATATTTATTCAAAAGATGGAACAAATTTAGGAAATACAAAAGATAGCTTTAATTCATTAGTTAGTAATACAGATCCTAAAGTTACATTTGGTGTTGAAACTAAAGGTTACAATAATATAACATTTAGAATGATTCTTAGATCTTTAAACGGATATGATAGTGATCGTCCAGAAAGTGAACGTAATGAGCGTATCGCTGAAAGTGTAGTAAAACCAGATGAAGGTAAGTCTATCGCTGAAACCATTATTCGTAATATGACACTTCGATCTCTTTCATCAACAGAGCTTAAAAAATTATTCCCTGATAAGAGTGAAGAAGAAATCAATAAGATGGTTATTCGTATTGCACAAGACAAGGCAAAAGACTTAGCAGCTAAAAAAGAGTTCTTGAGTGTAACAGGCTCTGTTGAGGGTAATGTTCATCCAAGTGCAGGTCGAATCGGTAGTGGTTGGTTAAGTCTTGATTCTGCTACAAATTTACCTATCCACAAAGTAGATGCTAATATTTTAGAACTAGGGTATGTATTACCACCACAGCCAGCCCCACAACCTGATCCCCAACCTGATCCCCAACCGACACCACAGCCAGAACCGCAGCCTAATCCCCAACCAACGCCACAGCCAGAACCGCAACCAACCCCAACTCCTACTCTGACTCCTTCAGAGAATTGGAATCAAGGAAGTATTGAAGTTCACAAGCAGGATGAACTACCTCAGACAGGTAGTCAACAAGATGAATGGTTGGTAGCTCTAGGTGGCTTATCAATCTTAGGTGCTTTGACGGTATTTTCTAAAAAACGAGAAGAATAGGATATGATAAAAATCGTTTAATACTCAATGAAAATCAAAGAGTAAACTAGGAAGCTAGCCGCAAGCTGTACTTGAGTACGGTAAGGCGACGCTGACGTGGTTTGAATTTGATTTTCGAAGAGTATAAATAATTAAATGATGGAAATATACCCCCTATAATGAAAGAGGCGATTGTGAAGGAAACAATCGCTTCTTTTATTGGGCTTATGATTTTTGGTATTCATATTGAATTTTATAGACAGTAGTTTGATTTGAAAATTTCCATACTTTTTTCCTTTTTGGAAAACTTCTAAAATATGGTATAATGAAAAGATAAAGAAGTTGGGGGTAGAAGATGAACATTCAACAATTACGCTATGTTGTTGCTATTGCGAATAGCGGTACTTTCCGTGAAGCTGCTGAAAAGATGTATGTTAGTCAGCCGAGTCTGTCCATTTCTGTTCGTGATTTGGAAAAAGAATTGGGATTTAAGATTTTCCGTCGGACTAGCTCAGGGACTTTCTTGACTCGTCGTGGTATGGAATTCTATGAAAAAGCGCAAGAATTGGTTAAAGGATTTGATATTTTTCAAAATCAGTATGCCAATCCTGAGGAAGAAAAGGATGAATTTTCCATTGCCAGTCAGCACTATGACTTCTTGCCACCAACCATTACGGCCTTTTCAGAGCGCTATCCTGACTATAAGAACTTTCGTATTTTTGAATCAACTACTGTTCAAATCTTAGACGAAGTAGCCCAAGGGCATAGTGAGATTGGGATTATCTACCTTAATAATCAAAATAAAAAGGGCATTATGCAACGGGTTGAAAAGCTAGGCTTAGAGGTCATTGAATTAATTCCCTTTCATACCCACATTTATCTCCGCGAGGGGCACCCTTTAGCTCAGAAAGAGGAATTGGTCATGGAGGATTTAGCAGATTTACCAACGGTTCGTTTTACTCAAGAGAAAGACGAGTACCTTTATTATTCAGAGAACTTTGTCGATACCAGTGCGAGCTCACAGATGTTTAATGTGACAGACCGTGCTACCTTGAATGGTATTTTAGAGCGGACGGACGCTTATGCGACAGGGTCTGGATTTAGATAGTGACAGTGTCAATGGCATCACAGTTATTCGTCTCAAGGATAACCTAGATAATCACATGGTCTATGTTAAACGTGAGGAAGTGGAACTCAGTCAAGCTGGGACTCTCTTCGTAGAAGTCATGCAAGAATATTTTGATCAAAAGAGGAAATCATGAAAAAAAGAGGAATAGTGGCAGTCATTGTACTGCTTTTGATTGGGCTGGATCAGTTGGTAAAATCCTATATCGTCCAGCAGATTCCACTGGGTGAAGTGAGAACTTGGATTCCCAATTTCGTTAGCTTGACCTATCTGCAAAATCGAGGGGCAGCCTTTTCTATCCTACAAGATCAGCAGTTCTTATTTGCCCTCATTACTCTGGTTGTCGTGGTAGGTGCCATCTGGTATCTACATAAACACATGGAGGACTCACTCTGGATGGTCTTGGGTTTGACTTTGATTATTGCAGGTGGTCTTGGAAACTTTATTGACAGGGTGAGTCAGGGCTTTGTTGTGGATATGTTTCATGTGGATTTTATCAATTTTGCAATTTTCAATGTCGCAGATAGCTATCTGACTGTTGGAGTGATTATTTTATTGATTGCAATGCTAAAAGAGGAAATAAATGGAAATTAAAATTGAAACTGGTGGCCTGCGTTTGGATAAGGCTTTGTCAGATTTGACAGAATTATCACGTAGTCTCGCGAATGAACAAATCAAATCAGGCCAGGTCTTGGTCAATGGTCAAGTCAAGAAAGCTAAATACACTGTCCAAGAGGGCGATGTCGTCACTTACCATGTACCAGAACCAGAGGTATTAGAGTATGTGGCTGAGGATATTCCGCTAGAAATAGTCTACCAAGATGAGGATGTGGCTGTCGTTAACAAACCTCAGGGAATGGTTGTGCATCCGAGTGCTGGTCATACCAGTGGAACCCTAGTAAATGCCCTTATGTACCATATCAAGGACTTGTCGGGTATCAATGGGATTCTGCGTCCAGGAATTGTTCACCGTATTGATAAGGATACGTCAGGTCTTCTCATGATTGCTAAAAATGATGAAGCGCATCTAGCACTTGCCCAAGAACTTAAGGATAAAAAGTCTCTCCGCAAATATTGGGCCATTGTTCATGGAAATCTGCCTAATGATCGTGGTGTAATTGAAGCACCGATTGGCCGGAGTGAAAAAGACCGTAAAAAACAGGCCGTGACTGCCAAAGGTAAGCCTGCAGTAACCCGTTTCCACGTCTTGGAACGCTTTGGTGATTATAGCTTGGTAGAGTTGCAGCTGGAGACAGGCCGCACCCATCAAATCCGTGTCCACATGGCTTATATTGGCCATCCAGTCGCTGGTGATGAGGTCTATGGTCCACGCAAGACTTTGAAAGGACATGGACAATTTCTTCATGCCAAGACTTTAGGTTTTACTCATCCGAGAACAGGTGAGATTTTGAAATTTACAGCAGATATCCCAGAGATATTTAAGGAAACATTAGAGAGATTGAGAAAGTAAGAATGAAAAAGAAATTAACTAGTTTAGCCCTTGCAAGCACTTTTTTAGCTTTGTCATGGTATGGGAATGTTCAAGCTCAAGAAAGTTCAGGAAATAAAATTCACTTTATTAATGTTCATGAAGGTGGCAGTGATGCGATTATTCTTGAAAGCAATGGACATTTTGCCATGGTGGATACAGGAGAAGATTATGATTTCCCAGATGGAAGTGATTCTCGTTATCCATGGAGACAGGGTATCAATACAACTTACAAGCATGTTCTAACAGACCGTGTCTTTCGTCGTTTGAAGGAATTGGGTGTCCAAAAACTTGATTTTATTTTGGTAACCCATACCCACAGTGACCATATTGGAAATGTTGATGAATTACTGTCTACCTATCCAGTTGACCGAGTCTATCTTAAGAAATATAGTGATAATCGTATTACTAAGCCTGAACGTCTTTGGGATAATCTGTATGGCTATGATAAGGTTTTACAGACTGCCGCAGAAAAAGGTGTTTCAGTGATTCAAAACATCACACAAGGAGATGCTCATTTTCAGTTTGGGGACATGGATATTCAGCTCTATAATTATGAAAATGAATATGATGAGAATGGAAATCTTAAACCTGTTTGGGATGACAATTCCAATTCCTTGATTAGCGTGGTGAAAGTCAATGGCAAGAAAATTTACCTTGGGGGCGACTTAGATAATGTTCATGGAGCAGAAGACAAGTACGGTTCTCTCATTGGAAAAGTTGATTTGATGAAGTTTAACCATCATTTAGATACAAAAAATTCTAATACAAAAAATTTTATAAGAAATTTGTCTCCTGAGATAATTGTTCAAACTTCCTCCTCACCAATTGGTTCGTATGATAGTGGTCAAGAAATAAATAGGGAATATATTAGCTGGCTTGAATCAATGGGAATTCAACATATAAACGCAGCCAGCAAAGACTATGATGCAACAGTTTGATATTCGACAAGATGGTTTTGTCAATATTTCAACCTCCTACAAGCATATTCCAAGTTTTCAAGCTGGTTGGCATAAGAGTGCTTATGGAAACTGGTGGTATCAAGCACCTGATTCTACAGGAGAGTATGCTGTCGGTTGGAATGAAATCGAAGGTGAATGGTACTATTTTAATCAAAGGGGAATCCTGTTATATAATCAATGGAAAAAATGGAACAATCGTTGGTTCTATTTAACAGACTCTGGTGCTGCTGCTAAAAATTGGAAGAAAATCGCTGGAATCTGGTATTATTTTAACAAAGAAAACCAGATGGAAATTGGTTGGATTCAAGATAAAGAACAGTGGTATTATTTATCAAACGATGGCTCTATGAAGACAGGTTGGCTTCAATATAAGGGGCAATGGTATTACTTTGCTCAATCAGGGGGGAAATGAAAACAGGTTGGGTAAAAGATAAAGAAACCTGGTACTATATGGATTCCACTGGTATCATGAAGACAGGTGAGATAGAAGTTGCTGGTCATCATTACTATCTAGAAGATTCAGGAGCTATGAAGCAAGGATGGCTTAAAAAGGCAAATGATTGGTACTTCTACAAGGCAGACGGTTCACGAGCTGTTGGTTGGATCAAGGACAAGGATAAATGGTACTTCTTGAAAGAAAATGGTCAATTACTTGTGAACGGTAAGACACCAGAAGGCTATACTGTTGATTCAAGTGGTGCCTGGTTAGTGGATGTTCCAGTCGAAAAATCTGCTACAACTAGAGTTACAAGTAATTCAGAAATAAAAGAAGCCAAACAAGTGGTGAAAAAAGATCTTGAAAATAAAGAAACGAGTCAACATGAAAGTGTTACTGGTTCTTCAACTAGTCAAGATTTGACTTCATCAACTTCACAAATCTCTGAAACGAGTGCAAACAAATCGGATTCAGAACAGTAGTAAAAAGAAGGTTTTAGAACCTTCTTTTTCCTATCAACTCTTTTCTATTTCCTGCCATTCATGTTATAATGGATAAATATGAAGAATCGGAGTGAGACTATGAAATACAAACGGATTGTCTTTAAGGTGGGTACTTCTTCTCTGACAAATGAGGATGGAAGCTTATCACGTAGTAAGGTAAAGGCTATTACCCAGCAGTTGGCTATGCTGCACGAGGCTGGTCATGAATTGATTTTGGTGTCGTCGGGTGCCATTGCTGCAGGTTTTGGGGCTTTAGGATTTAAAAAGCGCCCTACTAAGATTGCGGATAAACAGGCTTCAGCAGCGGTAGGACAAGGGCTTTTGTTGGAAGAATACACGACCAATCTTCTCTTGCGCCAAATCGTTTCTGCACAAATCTTGCTGACCCAGGATGACTTTGTGGATAAGCGTCGTTATAAAAATGCCCATCAGGCTTTGTCAGTTCTACTTAGCCGTGGCGCGATTCCTATCATCAATGAGAATGACAGTGTTGTTATTGATGAGCTCAAGGTTGGGGACAATGATACTCTGAGTGCTCAGGTAGCGGCTATGGTCCAAGCTGACCTTTTGGTCCTCTTGACAGACGTAGACGGTCTTTATACTGGAAATCCTAATTCAGATCCAACAGCTAAACGCTTGGAGAAAATTGAGACTATCAATCGTGAGATTATTGATATGGCTGGTGGAGCTGGCTCGTCAAATGGAACTGGAGGCATGTTAACCAAAATCAAAGCTGCCACCATTGCTACGGAATCAGGAGTTCCTGTTTATATCTGCTCATCTTTGAAGACAGATGCCATGATTGAGGCGGCTGAGGAGACCAAGGATGGCTCTTACTTTGTTGCGCAAGAGAAGGGGCTTCGTACCCAAACAATGGCTGGCCTTTTATGCTCAGAGTCAAGGTTCTATTTGGGTTGATAAAGGGGCTGCGGAAGCTCTCTCTCAACATGGCAAGAGTCTTCTCTTATCTGGTATTGTTGAAGCAGAAGGAGCCTTTTCTTACGGTGATATTGTGACAGTATTTGACAAGGAAAGTGGAAAATCGCTTGGAAAAGGGCGTGTGCAATTTGGTGCATCTGCTTTGGAGGATATGTTGCGTTCTCAAAAAGCCAAGGGTGTCTTGATTCACCGTGATGACTGGATTTCCATTACTCCTGAAATCCAACTACTCTTTACAGAATTTTAGAGGTAAATTATGGTAAGTACACAAGAACAATTTGAACAGGTACAGGCTGTTAAAAAATCGATCAACACAGCTAGTGAAGAGGTGAAAAACCAAGCTTTGCTAGCCATGGCTGATCATTTATTAGCAACTACTGAGGAAATTTTAGTAGCCAATTCCCTTGATATGGAAGCTGCCAAGGGTAAAATCTCAGATGTGATGCTGGATCGTCTTTATTTGGATGCAGGGCGTATAGAAGCGATGGCAACTGGGATTCGTGAAGTGGTTGCTTTACCAGATCCAATTGGTGAAGTTTTAGAAACCAATCAGCTTGAAAATGGTTTGGTTATCACCAAAAAACGTGTGGCTATGGGTGTTATCGGTATTATCTATGAAAGCCGTCCAAATGTGACGTCTGATGCGGCAGCTTTGGCTCTCAAGAGTGGAAATGCGGTTGTTCTTCGTAGTGGGAAGGATGCCTATCAAACTGCCCATGCTATTGTTAAAGCTTTGAAAAAGGGCTTGGAGACGACTACTATTCACCCAGATGTGATTCAACTGGTGGAAGATACTAGCCGTGAAAGTAGCTATGCTATGATGAAGGCCAAGGGCTATCTAGACCTTCTCATCCCTCGTGGAGGGGCTGGCTTGATTAATGCGGTGGTTGAGAATGCTATTGTGCCTGTTATCGAGACAGGAACTGGGATTGTCCATGTTTATGTCGATAAGGACGCAGATGAAGACAAAGCTCTGTCTATCATCAATAATGCTAAAACCAGTCGTCCTTCTGTTTGTAATGCCATGGAGGTTCTTCTCGTTCATGAAGACAAGGCTCCAAGCTTCCTTCCTCGCTTGGAGCAAGTTCTAGTTGTAGAGCGTAAAGAAGCTGGGTTGGAACCAATTCAATTCCGCTTGGATAGTAAAGCAAGTCAGTTTGTTTCAGGTCAAGTAGCTGAAGCACAAGACTTTGACACCGAGTTTTTAGACTATGTCCTAGCTGTTAAGATTGTGAGCAGTTTAGAAGAAGCGGTTGCCCATATTGAAACCCACAGTACCCATCATTCGGATGCCATTGTGACGGAAAACGCTGAAGCTGCGGCTTACTTTACAGATCAAGTGGACTCTGCAGCGGTCTATGTCAATGCCTCAACGCGTTTCACAGATGGAGGCCAATTTGGACTGGGTTGTGAAATGGGGATTTCTACTCAGAAACTGCACGCGCGTGGTCCCATGGGCTTGAAGGAATTGACTAGCTACAAATATGTGGTTACTGGTGACGGACAGATAAGGGAGTAAGAGATGAAGATTGGATTTATCGGTTTGGGGAATATGGGAGCTAGCTTGGCTAAGGCTGTTTTGCAGGACAAGACGGGTGATGACCTTCTCCTTGCCAATCGTAGTCAAGCCAAGGTGGATGCTTTCATTGCTAACTTCGGTGGTCAGGCTTCCAGCAATGAAGAAATATTCGCAGAAGCAGATGTGATTTTTCTAGGAGTGAAGCCTGCTCAGTTTTCTGAACTGCTTTCTCAATACCAGACCATCCTTGAAAAAAGAGAAAGTCTTCTTTTGATTTCTATGGCAGCTGGATTGACCTTGGAAAAACTGGCTAGTCTTCTTCCAAGTCAACACCGAATTATTCGTATGATGCCAAATACCCCTGCTTCTATTGGTCAAGGAGTGATTAGTTATGCCTTGTCTTCTAATTGCAGGGCTGAGGACAGTGAGCTATTTTGTCAGCTTTTAACTAAGGCTGGTCTCTTGGTTGAGCTGGGAGAAGGCTTAATCGACGCAGCGACAGGTCTTGCAGGCTGTGGACCGGCCTTTGTCTATCTATTTATCGAAGCCTTGGCAGATGCAGGTGTTCAGACGGGATTGCCACGGGAAATAGCACTGAAAATGGCAGCCCAAACTGTGGTAGGAGCTGGGCAATTGGTCCTAGAAAGCCAAGAACATCCTGGGGTCTTAAAAGATCAAGTTTGTAGCCCAGGCGGTTCGACTATCGCTGGTGTAGCAAGCCTAGAAGAGCATGCTTTTCGAGGAACAGTCATGGATGCAGTTCATCAAGCCTACAAACGAACACAAGAACTAGGTAAATAAGAGGTGGATTTATCTACCTCTTTTATGGTGGTTGAAATGAGAAGACACAAAAAGATTGTCACAAACCCCTATTTTTTTGATAGAATAGAAGTAGTAAAAAAGAAATGAGTTAGACATGTCAAAAGGATTTTTAGTCTCTCTTGAGGGACCAGAGGGAGCAGGAAAGACCAGTGTTTTAGAGGCTCTGCTCCCAATTTTAGAGGAAAAAGGGGTAGAGGTGCTGACGACTCGTGAACCTGGCGGAGTCTTGATAGGAGAGAAGATTCGGGAAGTAATTTTGGACCCAAGTCATACTCAGATGGATTCTAAAACAGAGCTCCTTCTCTATATTGCCAGTCGCAGACAGCACTTGGTGGAAAAAGTTCTTCCAGCCCTTGACGCTGGCAAGTTGGTCATTATGGACCGCTTCATCGATAGTTCAGTTGCCTATCAGGGATTTGGTCGTGGCTTAGATATTGAAGCAATTGACTGGCTCAATCAGTTTGCGACAGATGGCCTTAAACCTGATTTGACACTCTATTTTGACATCGAGGTGGAAGAAGGACTGGCTCGCATTGCTGCTAATAGCAATCGTGAGGTCAATCGTTTGGACTTGGAAGGGTTGGACTTGCATAAAAAAGTTCGTCAAGGCTACCTTTCTCTTCTGGATAAAGAGGGAAATCGCATTGTCAAGATTGATGCTAGTCTCCCTTTGGAACAGGTTATCGAAACTACCAAGGCTGTCTTGTTTGACAGAATGGGCTTGCCAAAATGAAACAAGATCAACTAAAGGCCTGGCAACCAGACCAGTTTGACCGTTTTGTCCGTATCCTAGAACAAGACCAGCTCAATCACGCCTATCTTTTTTCAGGTTTTTTTGGAAGCTTGGAAATGGCCCAATTTTTGGCTAAGAGCCTCTTTTGTACGGATAAAGTAGGTGTGTTGCCATGTGATAAATGCCGAAATTGTAAGCTGATTGAACAGGGAGAGTTTCCCGATGTTACTTTGATTAAGCCAGTCAATCAGGTCATTAAGACAGAACGGATTCGAGAATTGGTGGGGCAGTTTTCTCAATCAGGGATTGAAAGTCAACAACAGGTCTTTATTATCGAGCAAGCTGATAAAATGCATCCCAACGCAGCTAACTCTCTGCTCAAGGTCATCGAAGAACCCCAGAGTGAGGTTTATATTTCTTCTTGACAAGCGATGAAGAAAAGATTTTACCGACAATCCGAAGTCGGACCCAGATTTTCCACTTTAAAAAGCAAGAAGAAAAACTCATCTTGCTCTTAGAACAACTGGGACTGGTTAAGAAAAAAGCGACTCTTTTAGCCCAGTTTAGTCAATCGCGAGCTGAAGCAGAAAAGTTGGCACATCAGGCAAATTTTTGGACCTTGGTCGATGAAAGTGAACGCCTGCTAACTTGGTTAGTGGCTAAGAAAAAAGAAAGTTATTTGCAAGTGGCTAAATTAGCTAGCTTGGCAGATGACAAGGAAAAACAAGATCAGGTTTTACGGATTCTTGAAGTCCTCTGTGGGCAGGACCTCTTGCAAGTAAGAGTAAGGATGATTCTACAAGATCTGCTAGAAGCTAGAAAAATGTGGCAAGCCAATGTCAGCTTTCAAAATGCCATGGAATATCTGGTCTTAAAAGAAATATAAACTCAAAAATGAATGATAAAGAAAGGAAAGGGCTGTTTTATGGACAAAAAAGAATTATTTGACGCGCTGGATGATTTTTCCCAACAGTTATTGGTAACCTTGGCCGATGTGGAAGCCATCAAGAAAAATCTCAAGAGCCTGGTAGAGGAAAATACAGCTCTTCGCTTGGAAAATAGTAAGTTGCGCGAACGTTTGGGTGAGGTGGAAGCAGACGCTCCCGTCAAGGCCAAGCATGTTCGTGAAAGTGTCCGTCGCATTTACCGTGATGGTTTTCACGTTTGTAATGATTTTTATGGACAACGTCGAGAGCAGGACGAGGAATGTATGTTCTGTGACGAGTTGTTATACAGGGAGTAGGCATGCAGATTCAAAGAAGTTTTAAGGGGCAGTCTCCCTATGGCAAGCTGTATCTAGTAGCAACGCCGATTGGCAATCTAGATGATATGACCTTTCGAGCAATCCAGACCTTGAAAGAAGTGGACTGGATTGCTGCTGAGGACACGCGCAATACAGGGCTTTTGCTCAAGCATTTTGACATTTCCACCAAGCAGATTAGTTTTCATGAGCACAATGCCAAGGAAAAGATTCCTGATTTGATTGATTCTCTGAAAGCAGGGCAAAGTATTGCTCAGGTATCCGACGCGGGTCTGCCTAGCATCTCGGACCCAGGTCATGATTTGGTCAAGGCAGCTATTGAGGAAGAGATTGCAGTTGTCACAGTTCCAGGAGCCTCTGCAGGAATTTCTGCTTTGATTGCCAGTGGTTTAGCGCCACAGCCACATATCTTTTACGGCTTTTTACCGAGAAAATCAGGCCAGCAAAAGCAATTTTTCGACTCGAAAAAAGATTATCCTGAAACTCAGATTTTCTATGAATCTCCCCATCGTGTGGCAGATACGTTGGAAAATATGCTAGAAGTCTATGGTGACCGCTCGGTCGTATTGGTCAGAGAATTGACCAAAATCTATGAAGAATACCAACGAGGAAAAATTTCAGAGCTACTAGAAAACATCGCTGAAACGCCACTCAAGGGCGAATGCCTTCTCATCGTTGAAGGTGCCAGTCAGGATGTAGAAGAAAAAGACGAGGAAGTCTTGTTCTTAGAAATCCAAGCCCGTATCCAGCAAGGCATGAAGAAAAATCAAGCTATTAAGGAAGTAGCTAAGTTTTACCAGTGGAATAAAAAGCCAGCTCTATGCTGCCTACCATGAATGGGAAGAAAACCAAGAAAATGACTAATACTCTTCGAAAATCTCTTCAAACCGCGTCAACGTCGTCTTGCAGTAGGTATGGTTACTGACTTCGTCAGTTCTATCCACAACCTCAAAGCAGTGCTTTGAGCAACCTGCGGCTAGTTTGCTCTTTGATTTTTCATTTAGTATAAAACAGGGAAGTTTGCCTTCTTCCCTTTTTGTTATACTAGTAGAAGAAAAAAATAGAAAGATTTGTGGGAGTGAAAAAGTCCGGGGGACTTTTTTTCAGCCTGAGCCAAGAAACTCGAAAGCGAAGTAAGTCCAGTGGACTTTTTCAGCCTGAGCCAAGAAATTCGAAAGCGAAGTAAGTCTGGGGGACTTTTTCAGCCTGAGCCAGGAAATTCGAAAGCGAAGTAAGTCCTGTGGACTTTTTCAGCCTGAGCCAAGAAACTCGAAAGCGAAGTAAGTCCGATTGGCTTTTTCAATGTGAAACTTGTCTTCACACTCCCAAAGAGGTATTAGTGTCGTGTCTCAATCTTATATCAATGTTATCGGTGCTGGTTTGGCAGGTTCTGAAGCAGCTTACCAAATCGCAGAGCGTGGTATTCCAGTTAAACTTTATGAAATGCGTGGTGTCAAGTCAACACCCCAGCACAAAACAGACAATTTTGCTGAGTTAGTTTGTTCCAATTCCCTTCGTGGGGATGCTTTGACAAATGCAGTGGGTCTCCTCAAGGAAGAAATGCGTCGCTTGGGTTCTGTTATTTTGGAATCTGCTGAGGCTACACGTGTTCCTGCAGGTGGTGCTCTTGCGGTGGACCGTGATGGTTTCTCACAGATGGTGACTGAAAAAGTTGCCAACCACCCCTTGATTGAAGTGGTGCGTGATGAAATTACAGAATTACCGACAGATGTTATCACAGTTGTCGCTACTGGTCCCTTGACTAGTGATGCCCTGGCTGAAAAGATTCACGCCCTTAATGATGGCGATGGCTTCTATTTCTACGATGCGGCAGCGCCGATTATCGATGTCAACACTATCGATATGAGCAAGGTTTATCTCAAATCTCGTTATGATAAGGGAGAAGCCGCTTATCTCAACGCGCCCATGACCAAGCAAGAGTTTATGGATTTCCATGAAGCCTTGGTCAATGCGGAAGAAGCACCACTCAATTCTTTTGAAAAAGAAAAGTACTTTGAAGGCTGCATGCCTATCGAAGTCATGGCCAAGCGTGGCATTAAAACTATGCTTTATGGTCCTATGAAACCAGTCGGTTTGGAGTATCCAGATGACTACACAGGACCTCGTGATGGAGAATTCAAAACCCCTTATGCAGTTGTCCAGCTTCGTCAGGACAATGCGGCTGGTAGCCTCTACAATATCGTCGGTTTCCAGACCCACCTCAAATGGGGAGAACAAAAGCGTGTCTTCCAAATGATTCCAGGTCTTGAAAATGCTGAGTTTGTTCGTTACGGTGTCATGCACCGCAATTCTTATATTGATTCACCAAATCTTCTTGAACAGACCTACCGTTCTAAGAAACAACCAAATCTCTTCTTTGCTGGTCAGATGACTGGTGTGGAAGGCTATGTTGAATCAGCAGCGTCAGGCTTAGTTGCGGGAATTAACGCGGCTCGTCTTTTCAAGGGAGAAAGCGAGGCTATTTTCCCAGAGACGACAGCGATTGGAAGCTTAGCTCATTACATCACCCATGCTGACAGCAAACATTTCCAACCAATGAATGTCAACTTTGGGATTATCAAGGAGTTGGAAGGCGAGCGTATTCGTGATAAGAAGGCTCGTTATGAAAAAATTGCAGAGCGTGCTCTTAACGATTTAGAGGAATTTTTAACTGTCTAATTTTTTTGAAAGAATTGCTCATGATACTATAAAAATCTTAGAAATTGTGATAAAATAGGTAGGATAAAAAAAGGAGAGTGAAAATGGTGAATCCCAAGTATAAACGTATTTTAATCAAGTTATCAGGTGAAGCCCTTGCCGGTGAACGTGGCGTAGGGATTGATATCCAAACAGTTCAAACAATCGCAAAAGAGATTCAAGAAGTTCATAGCTTAGGTATCGAAATTGCCCTTGTTATTGGTGGAGGAAATCTCTGGCGTGGTGAACCTGCTGCAGAAGCAGGAATGGATCGCGTTCAGGCAGATTACACAGGAATGCTTGGGACTGTTATGAATGCTCTTGTGATGGCAGATTCATTGCAACAAGTTGGTGTCGATACGCGTGTGCAAACAGCCATTGCCATGCAACAAGTGGCAGAGCCTTACGTACGTGGACGTGCCCTTCGTCACCTTGAAAAAGGCCGTATTGTTATCTTTGGTGCTGGAATTGGTTCTCCTTACTTCTCAACGGATACAACAGCGGCCCTTCGTGCAGCTGAAATCGAAGCAGATGCCATTCTTATGGCTAAAAATGGTGTCGACGGTGTTTACAATGCCGATCCTAAGAAAGACAAGACAGCTGTTAAGTTTGAAGAATTGACCCACCGTGACGTTATCAATAAAGGTCTTCGTATCATGGATTCAACTGCTTCAACCCTCTCAATGGATAATGACATTGACTTGGTTGTCTTCAATATGAACCAACCAGGCAACATCAAACGTGTCGTATTTGGTGAAAATATCGGAACAACAGTTTCAAATAATATCGAAGAAAAGGAATAAGAAAGATTATGGCTAACGCAATTATTGAAAAAGCTAAAGAGAGAATGACCCAATCTCACCAATCACTTGCTCGTGAATTTGGTGGTATCCGTGCCGGCCGTGCCAATGCAAGCTTGCTTGATCATGTACATGTAGAATACTATGGAGTCGAAACTCCTCTTAACCAAATCGCTTCAATTACGATTCCAGAAGCGCGTGTTTGTTGGTAACACCATTTGACAAGTCTTCATTGAAAGACATCGAACGTGCTTTGAACGCTTCTGATCTTGGTATCACACCAGCTAACGACGGTTCTGTGATTCGCTTGGTTATCCCAGCTCTTACAGAAGAAACTCGTCGTGACCTTGCTAAAGAAGTGAAGAAGGTCGGTGAAAATGCTAAAGTAGCTGTCCGCAATATTCGTCGTGATGCTATGGACGAAGCTAAGAAACAAGAAAAAGCAAAAGAAATCACTGAAGACGAATTGAAGACTCTTGAAAAAGACATTCAAAAAGTAACAGACGATGCTGTTAAACACATCGACGACATGACTGCCAATAAAGAAAAAGAACTTTTGGAAGTCTAAAAATAAACAGAAAAACTCAGTTGGCATTGCTGGCTGAGTTTTATTCGAAAGAAGGAAATATGAATACAAATCTTGCAAGTTTTATCGTTGGACTGATCATCGATGAAAACGACCGTTTTTACTTTGTGCAAAAGGATGGCCAGACTTATGCTCTTGCTAAGGAAGAAGGTCAACATACAGTAGGGGATACGGTCAAAGGTTTTGCCTACACGGATATGAAGCAAAAACTCCGCTTGACCACTCTAGAAGTGACTGCCACTCAGGACCAATTTGGTTGGGGCCGTGTCACAGAAGTTCGTAAAGATTTGGGAGTCTTTGTGGATACAGGACTTCCTGATAAGGAAGTCGTAGTATCGCTAGATATTCTCCCTGAACTTAAGGAACTTTGGCCTAAGAAGGGTGATCAACTCTACATCCGTCTTGAAGTGGACAAGAAAGACCGTATCTGGGGCCTCTTGGCTTATCAAGAAGACTTCCAACGTCTGGCTCGTCCTGCCTACAACAACATGCAGAATCAAAACTGGCCAGCCATCGTTTACCGCCTCAAGCTGTCAGGAACTTTTGTTTACCTGCCAGAAAATAACATGCTTGGCTTTATCCATCCTAGCGAGCGCTATGCAGAGCCACGTTTGGGGCAAGTCTTAGATGCGCGCGTTATTGGTTTCCGTGAAGTGGACCGTACATTGAACCTATCCCTCAAACCACGTTCTTTTGAGATGTTGGAAAATGATGCCCAGATGATTTTGACTTACTTGGAAAGCAATGGCGGTTTCATGACCTTAAACGATAAGTCATCCCCTGAGGACATCAAGGCAACCTTTGGCATTTCTAAAGGTCAGTTTAAGAAAGCACTCGGTGGCTTGATGAAGGCTGGCAAAATCAAGCAAGACCAGTTTGGGACAGAGTTGATTTAGGGAGACTTATGAGAAAATCATTTTACACTTGGCTCATGACTGAGCGCAATCCTAAAAGTAATAGTCCCAAAGCTATCTTGGCAGACCTAGCTTTTGAAGAGTCTTCCTTCCCAAAACACACAGATGATTTTGATGAGGTGAGTCGCTTTTTAGAGGAATATGCCAGTTTCTCTTTCAATCTAGGAGACTTTGATGCTATCTGGCAAGAATACTTAGAACACTAGCATTTATTCATTGGGTTTGGGCTAGTAATTTCTCCACCCCTTTGCTATAATAAAAAGAAATAAAAGGATTAGAGAGGTTCTTTATTTGAAGGAACATTCAATAGACATTCAACTGAGTCATCCAGATGACTTGTTTCATCTTTTTGGTTCCAATGAGCGCCATCTTCGTTTAATGGAAGAAGAGCTTGATGTTGTGATTCATGCTCGTACGGAGATTGTCCAGGTTTTGGGAGAAGAGACTGCCTGTGAGGAAGCTCGTCAGGTTATTCAAGCTCTCATGGTCTTGGTGAACCGTGGGATGACCGTTGGTACGCCAGATGTGGTGACTGCAATTAGCATGGTCAAAAACGATGAAATCGACAAGTTTGTCGCCCTTTATGAAGAAGAAATTATCAAGGACAATACAGGGAAGCCTATCCGTGTCAAAACTCTAGGGCAAAAACTTTATGTGGACAGTGTTAAACAGCATGATGTGACCTTTGGAATCGGGCCTGCAGGGACAGGGAAGACCTTTCTTGCAGTGACCTTGGCCGTGACTGCCCTTAAACGTGGGCAGGTCAAGCGGATTATCTTGACTCGTCCAGCAGTGGAAGCAGGAGAAAGTCTAGGATTTCTTCCGGGTGATCTCAAGGAGAAGGTGGATCCTTACCTTCGACCTGTTTATGATGCCTTGTATCAGATTCTGGGCAAAGACCAAACGACTCGTCTTATGGAGCGTGAAATTATCGAGATTGCGCCCCTTGCCTATATGCGTGGACGGACCTTGGATGATGCCTTTGTCATTCTCGATGAGGCGCAAAACACGACCATCATGCAGATGAAGATGTTTTTGACTCGTTTAGGCTTTAATTCTAAGATGATTGTCAATGGAGATATCAGTCAGATTGACCTTCCGCGTAACGTCAAGTCCGGTTTGATTGATGCCCAAGAAAAGCTCAAGAACATTCACCAGATTGACTTTGTTCATTTTTCAGCCAAGGATGTGGTTCGCCATCCTGTTGTCGCTCAGATTATCCGAGCTTATGAACCAGCTCCAGTTAAAAATGAAGAGAGTGAAGAATTAGATCCTCAACCTCTATCTGAAGGATAGTTCTTTTGTACTTAAAGTTATCTCAATACCAAGTATAAATTTGCTTTTTAAATATTTTATTCAATATCCTTATCTTAGTTAGAAACTTTTCAAGGGGTGGAATCCTATGGAATCAATTTTTGTAAAATTTGCCCAGTATCCGTATATAGAAACGGAGCGTTTATTGCTTAGACCTGTAACTTTGGATGATGCGGAAGCAATGTTTGACTATGCCTCGGACAAGGATAATACACGTTACACTTTTCTAACCAATCAAAATGTAGAAGAAACTAAAAATAATATTGCTCAGTTTTATCTAGCTAATCCATTAGGCCGGTGGGGAATAGAACTCAAAAGCAATGGCAAATTTATCGGAACCATTGATTTGCACAAGATTGATTCTGCTCTTAAGAAGGCGGCTATCGGCTACATTATCAATAAAAAGTATTGGAATCAAGGATTAACGACAGAAGCCAATCGTGCTGTTATTGAGCTGGCTTTTGAGAAGATAGGGATGAATAAGTTGGTTGCCCTTCACGATAAGGACAATCCTGCATCTGGAAAGGTCATGGAGAAATCAGGCATGCGTTTTTCCCATGCAGAACCATATGCTTGTATGGACCAGCATGAAGAAGGCCGAATCGTTACAAGAGTTCATTATGTCTTGACCAAGGAAGACTATTTTGCAAATAAATAAGCAGTTGAGAAGAATTTTTCAACTGTTTTTTCTTTCTCTTACGAATAATCTAAGAGAGGAGAAAATATGGAAGCAATTATCGAGAAAATCAAAGAGTATAAAATCATTGTCATCTGTACTGGTCTGGGCTTGCTTGTAGGAGGATTTTTCCTGCTAAAGTCAGCTCCACAAACACCTGTCAAGGAAACTAATTTGCAGGCAGAAGTAGTAGCTGTTTCCAAGGATTCGGTATCCGAAAAGGAAGTGAAGAAGGAAGAAAAGGAAGAACCTGTTGAACAAGATCTAATCACAGTAGATGTGAAGGGAGCTGTTAAATCGCCAGGGATTTATGATTTGCCGGTAGGTAGTCGGGTCAATGATGCCGTTCAGAAGGCTGGTGGTTTGACAGAGCAAGCAGACAGCAAGTCGATCAATCTAGCTCAGAAAGTTAGTGATGAGGCTCTAGTTTACGTTCCAATTAAGGGAGAAGAGTCAGCTAGTCAACAGGCAGGTTCTGGAGCGGCTTCTTCAACAAGCAAGGAAAAGAAGGTCAATCTCAACAAGGCCAGTCTGGAAGAGCTTAAACAGGTCAAGGGACTGGGAGGAAAACGAGCTCAGGACATTATCGACCATCGTGAGGCAAATGGGAAATTCAAGTCGGTTGATGAACTTAAGAAGGTCTCTGGCATTGGTGCTAAAACGATAGAAAAGCTAAAAGACTATGTTACAGTGGATTAAGAATTTCCCCCTTCCCCTAATCTATCTGAGTTTTCTATTGCTCTGGATTTACTACGCCATTTTCTCAGCATCCTATCTTGCTTTGATGGGCTTCGTTTTTCTGCTCGTCTGTCTCTTTATCCAATTTCCTTGGAAATCAGCAGGCAGAGTTCTAGTGATTTGTGGAATCTTTGGATTATGGTTTCTGTTTCAAAATTGGCAACAGAGTCAAGCGAGTCAACATTTGACGGATTCTGTTGAAAGGGTACGGATTTTGCCCGACACTATTAAGGTCAATGGTGATAGTCTGTCCTTTCGTGGCAAGGCTGACGGCCGCATTTTTCAAGTCTATTATAAACTCCAGTCCGAGGAGGAGAAAGAACAATTTCAAACCTTAACAGACCTTCATGAGATAGGATTAGAAGGAAAGCTTTCGGAGCCAGAAGGGCAGAGAAATTTGGTGGCTTTGACTACCAAGCTTATCTGAAGACTCAGGGAATTTACCAGACTCTCAATATCAAAAGAATCCAGTCGCTTCAAAAAGTTGGCAGTTGGGATATAGGTGAAAACCTGTCCAGTTTACGCCGTAAGGCTGTAGTTTGGATTAAGACGCACTTTCCAGATCCTATGCGTAACTACATGACGGGTCTCTTGCTAGGACATCTGGATACAGACTTTGAGGAGATGAATGAGCTTTATTCTAGTCTAGGAATTATCCACCTATTTGCCTTGTCGGGCATGCAGGTAGGATTTTTCATGGATGGCTTTAAGAAACTACTCTTGCGATTGGGCTTGACCCAAGAAAAGTTGAAATGGCTGACCTATCCTTTTTCCCTTATTTATGCAGGCCTGACAGGATTTTCAGCCTCGGTCATTCGCAGTCTTTTGCAAAAATTACTGGCCCAACATGGTGTTAAGGGCTTGGATAATTTTGCCTTGACGGTGCTTGTCCTCTTTATTGTCATGCCAAACTTTTTCTTGACAGCAGGAGGTGTCTTGTCATGTGCTTATGCTTTTATCTTGACCATGACCAGCAAAGAAGGGGAGGGGCTCAAGGCTATTGCCAGAGAAAGTCTGGTTATTTCTTTGGGAATATTACCTATTCTATCCTTCTATTTTGCGGAATTTCAACCTTGGTCCATCCTTTTGACCTTTGTCTTTTCCTTTCTATTTGACTTGGTCTTCTTACCGCTCTTGTCTATCTTATTTGCCCTTTCCTTTCTCTATCCAGTCATTCAGCTGAATTTTATTTTTGAATGGTTGGAGGGGATGATTCGCTTGGTATCACAGGTGGCAAGTAGGCCTCTAGTCTTTGGGCAACCCAATGCATGGCTTTTAATTTTATTGTTAATTTCCTTGGCTTTGGTCTATGATTTGAGAAAAAATATTAAAAAGCTGACAGTATTGAGCTTATTGATTACAGGTCTCTTTTTTCTAACCAAGTATCCACTGGAAAATGAAATTACCATGCTGGATGTGGGGCAAGGCGAAAGTATTTTCCTACGGGATGTAACTGGTAAGACCATTCTCATAGATGTCGGTGGTAAGGCGGAATCTGATAAGAAAATCGAAAAATGGCAAGAAAAGACGACGACCAGCAATGCCCAGAGAAGCTTGATACCCTATCTTAAAAGTCGTGGAGTGGCCAAGATTGACCAGCTGATTTTGACAAATACGGACAAGGAACATGTCGGAGATTTGTTAGAGGTGACCAAGGCTTTCCATGTAGGCGAAATTTTAGTGTCCAAAGGCAGTTTGAAACAGAAGGAATTTGTTGCAGAACTAGAGGCTACTAAAACAAAGGTGCGTAGTGTGACAACAGGAGAGAACTTGCCAATTTTTGGAAGTCAGTTAGAACTCCTATCTCCAAGGAAAAATAGGAGATGGAGGTTATGATGATTCCCTGGTTCTGTATGGAAAACTTTTGGATAAAAAAACTTTCTTTTTCACAGGAAATTTGGAGGAAAAAGGAGAGAAGGACGTGCTGAAGCATTATCCTGACCTAGAGGTAGATGTTTTGAAGACTGGTCAACATGGCAATAAAAAATCATCAAGTTCAGCCTTTTTAGAACAGCTCAAACCAGAGATGACTCTCATCTCAGTTGGAAAGAACAATCGAACGAAACTCCCCCATCAGGAAACCTTGACCCGACTGGAAGATATCAATAGCAAAGTTTACCGAACTGACCAGCAAGGGGCTATACGCTTTAAGGGGTTGAATAGTTGGAAAATCGAAACGGTTGGTTAATGAGCAGAAACTTTTCAAAAAAATAACTTTTTATCTTGACAAGGGCTAGAAAACTTGGTATCATATAAAAGTTGAGAAAAGCAGAAGTGAGAGCTTCTCGCCTTGTGACATTAAGTTGCCTGGCCCTACGGATGAAAAGTTTCTAAGAAACGCTATCATAACGTGCGGGCTTGTATATTTACGAGTCCGCTATTGTTTTTCTCTAATAAAACAAAAGAGGTGAAAACCATAGCAAAGCAAGACTTATTCATCAATGATGAGATTCGTGTACGTGAAGTTCGCTTGATTGGTCTTGAAGGAGAACAGCTAGGTATCAAGCCACTCAGTGAAGCGCAAGCTTTGGCTGATAACGCTAATGTTGACCTAGTATTGATTCAACCCCAAGCCAAACCACCTGTTGCAAAAATTATGGACTACGGTAAGTTCAAATTTGAGTACCAGAAGAAGCAAAAAGAACAACGTAAAAAACAAAGTGTTGTTACTGTGAAAGAAGTTCGTCTAAGTCCAACTATTGATAAGGGTGACTTTGATACAAAACTTCGCAATGCACGCAAATTCCTTGAAAAAGGAAATAAAGTTAAGGTATCTATTCGCTTTAAGGGTCGTATGATTACCCATAAAGAGATTGGTGCAAAAGTTTTAGCCGAGTTTGCTGAAGCAACTCAAGATATTGCCATCATCGAACAACGTGCTAAAATGGATGGACGTCAAATGTTCATGCAATTGGCGCCAGCGACTGACAAAAAATAATTGTCAGAAAGTTAAATAAAGGAGAAAAAATCATGCCAAAACAAAAAACACACCGCGCATCAGCTAAACGTTTCAAACGTACAGGTTCTGGTGGACTTAAACGTTTCCGTGCTTACACTTCTCACCGTTTCCACGGAAAAACTAAGAAACAACGTCGTCATCTTCGTAAAGCATCTATGGTGCATTCAGGAGATTACAAACGTATCAAAGCAATGCTTACTCGCTTGAAATAATAGCTTGACTGTAAGTAAACAATTCTAGGAAATATTTGGAGGAAATAAAACATGGCACGTGTTAAAGGTGGCGTTGTATCACGCAAACGTCGTAAACGTATTCTTAAATTAGCAAAAGGTTACTATGGAGCTAAACACATCTTGTTCCGTACTGCAAAAGAACAAGTAATGAACTCTTACTACTATGCATACCGTGACCGTCGTCAGAAAAAACGTGACTTCCGCAAATTGTGGATCACTCGTATCAACGCGGCAGCTCGTATGAACGGACTTTCATACTCACAATTGATGCATGGTTTGAAATTGGCTGAGATTGAAGTTAACCGTAAAATGCTTGCTGACTTGGCTGTTAACGATGCAGCAGCTTTCACAGCTCTTGCAGATGCAGCTAAAGCAAAACTTGGTAAATAATAACAGATAAGACTGGAACAGGATTGTCCCAGTCTTTTTAAAAATAAAGGAGAAAAATATGGCTTCAAAAATGCTACATACTTGCTTGCGAGTAGAAAATCTTGAAAAATCAATTGCATTTTATCAAGATGCTTTTGGATTTAAAGAATTGCGTCGCAGAGATTTTCCAGACCATGCCTTCACGATTGTCTATCTAGGACTTGAGGGTGACGACTATGAGTTGGAGTTGACTTATAACTACGATCATGGTCCTTATGTGGTTGGAGATGGGTTTGCCCATATCGCCCTCAGTACACCTGATCTTGAGGCACTTCATCAAGAGCATAGTGCAAAAGGATATGAAGTGACTGAGCCAAATGGTCTACCAGGAACTGCACCTAACTATTACTTTGTCAAAGACCCTGATGGCTACAAGGTCGAAGTCATTCGTGAAAAAAATAATCTCGTGAAGTCAAGTAGAATGTTCGTTTTTCTACTTGACTTTTTTTGGTTGAAAGAGTATACTAATAAAAAAATTTAACCTTTAAGGGGAGTCCAGAGAGACTCACAAGGTGTCAGATAAAAAGAATAGTACAATTTTCTAGAGGAGACTTTTTGAGTGTGCTCTCTTCTGTTGTACGATTTTAACTGAGGCCTTGCACTAGCAAGGTCTTTTTCTTTGTCTGGTCCCCTTAAAATTTAAGGAGGAAAAAGTAATGAATCCCACATGTAAGAAACGTTTGGGTGCGATTCGATTGGAAACCATGAAGGTGGTTGCACAGGAGGAAATCGCGCCAGCAATCTTTAAATTAGTCCTAGAGGGGGAAATGGTTGAAGCCATGCGAGCAGGCCAATTTCTTCATCTGCGTGTGCCTGATGATGCCCATCTTTTGCGCCGTCCTATTTCAATTTCGTCTATTGATAAGGTTAAGAAGCAGTGTCATCTCGTTTATCGGATTGAGGGGGCTGGGACAGCTATTTTCTCAACCTTAAGTCAGGGAGACACTCTTGATGTGATGGGTCCTCAGGGAAATGGTTTTGACTTGTCTGACCTAGATGAGCAGAGCCAGGTTCTCCTTGTTGGTGGGGGAATTGGTGTTCCACCCTTGCTTGAAGTAGCCAAGGAATTGCATGCGCGTGGTGTGAAAGTAGTGACAGTTCTCGGTTTTGCTAATAAGGATGCTGTTATTTTAGAGACGGAATTAGCTCAATATGGTCAAGTCTTTGTAACGACAGATGATGGTTCTTATGGCATTAAGGGAAATGTTTCCGTTGTTATCAAGGATTTAGACAGTCAGTTTGATGCTGTTTACTCATGTGGGGCGCCTGGAATGATGAAGTATATCAATCAAACCTTTTATGACCACCCAAGGGCCTATCTGTCTCTGGAATCTCGTATGGCTTGTGGGATGGGTGCCTGCTATGCCTGTGTCTTAAAAGTGCCAGAAAGCGAGACGGTCAGCCAACGTGTCTGTGAAGATGGCCCTGTTTTCCGCACAGGAACAGTTTTATTATAAGGAGAAAATCATGACTAGAAATCGTTTACAAGTTTCTCTACCAGGCTTGGATTTGAAAAATCCGATTATTCCAGCATCAGGCTGTTTTGGCTTTGGACAAGAGTATGCCAAGTACTATGATTTAGACCTTTTAGGTTCTATTATGATCAAGGCGACAACCCTTGAACCTCGTTTTGGGAATCCAACTCCAAGGGTAGCAGAGACACCTGCTGGTATGCTCAATGCAATCGGCCTGCAAAATCCTGGTTTGGAAGTTGTTTTGGCCGAAAAGCTACCTTGGCTGGAAAGAGAATATCCAAATCTTCCTATTATCGCCAATGTAGCTGGTTTTTCAAAACAAGAATATGCAGCTGTTTCTCGAGGAATTTCTAAAGCAGCTAATGTAAAGGCTATCGAGCTCAATATTTCTTGCCCCAATGTTGACCACTGTAATCACGGACTCTTGATTGGTCAAGATCCAGATTTAGCTTATGATGTGGTGAAAGCAGCTGTGGAAGCCTCTGATGTGCCAGTTTATGTCAAACTAACCCCTAGTGTGACCGATATCGTTACTGTTGCAAAAGCTGCAGAAGATGCGGGGGCAAGTGGTTTGACCATGATTAATACTTTGGTTGGAATGCGCTTTGACCTAAAAACCAGAAAACCAATCTTGGCCAATGGAACAGGTGGAATGTCTGGTCCAGCAGTCTTTCCAGTAGCCCTCAAACTCATCCGCCAAGTCGCCCAAACTACAGACCTGCCCATCATTGGAATGGGGGGAGTGGATTCGGCAGAAGCTGCCCTAGAAATGTATCTGGCTGGAGCATCTGCAATCGGAGTTGGAACAGCTAACTTTACCAATCCATATGCCTGTCCTGATATCATCGAAAATTTACCAAAAGTCATGGATAAATACGGTATTAGCAGTCTGGAAGATCTACGCAAGGAAGTAAAAGAGTCTCTGAGGTAAACTGCAATCTATCTGTTCTTGATTTTTTATTAGTTTGTAATGTTGATTATAGAGAATTTTGATATAATGAAATGAGTAAGAACAGAGGAAGAAAATTAATGAAGAAATTGAGATTTATTTTTTTAGCCCTGCTATTTTTCTTAGCTAGTCCAGAGGGTGTAATGGCAAGTGATGGTACTTGGCAAGGAAAACAATACCTGAAAGCAGATGGTAGTCAAGCAGCCAATGAGTGGGTTTTTGATGCTCATTATCAATCTTGGTTTTATATAAAAGAAGATGCAAACTATGCTGAAAATGAATGGCTGAAGCAAGGTAATGATTATTTTTACCTAAAATCTGGGGGCTATATGGCCAAGTCAGAATGGGTAGAAGACAAGGGAGCCCTCTATTATCTTGACCAAAATGGTAAAATGAAGAGAAATGCCTGGGTAGGTACTTCCTATGTCGGTGCAACAGGAGCCAAGGTAATAGAAGATTGGGTATATGATTCTCAATACGACGCTTGGTTTTATATCAAAGCAGATGGCCAGCACGCAGAGAAAGAATGGCTCCAAATCAAAGGTAAGGACTATTATTTCAAATCCGGTGGTTATCTACTGACAAGTCAGTGGATTGACCAGGCTTATGTGAATGCTAGTGGAGCTAAAGTACAACAAGGTTGGCTTTTTGACAAACAATACCAATCTTGGTTTTACATCAAAGCAAATGGAAATCATGCTGATAAAGAATGGATTTTCGAAAATGGTCACTATTATTATCTAAAATCCGGTGGCTATATGGCAGCAAATGAATGGATTTGGGATAAAGAGTCATGGTTTTACCTCAAATCTGATGGCAAAATGACTGAGAAAGAATGGTTATACGATTCTAAAAGTCAAGCCTGGTACTACTTCAAATCTGGTGGCTACATGGCGAAAAATGAGACTGTAGATGGTTATCAGCTTGGAAGCGACGGTAAATGGCTTGGAGAAAAAGCCACAAATGAAAATGCTGCTTATTATCAAGTAGTACCTGTCACAGCAAATGTTTATGATGCAGATGGTGAAAAGCTGTCCTATATATCGCAAGGTAGTGTCGTCTGGCTAGATAAGGATAGAAAAAGTGATGACAAGCGCTTGGCTATTACTATTTCTGGTTTGTCAGGCTATATGAAAACAGAAGATTTACAAGCGTTAGATGCTAGTAAGGATTTTATCCCTTATTATGAGAGTGACGGACATCGTTTTTATCACTATGTAGCTCAGAATGCTAGTATCCCAGTAGCTTCTCATCTTTCTGATATGGAAGTAGGCAAGAAATATTATTCGGCAGATGGGCTGCATTTTGATGGTTTTAACCTTGAAAATCCCTTCCTTTTCAAAGATTTGACAGAGGCTACAAACTACAGTGCTGAAGACTTGGATAAGGTATTTAGTCTGCTAAATATTAATAATAGCCTCTTGGAGAACAAGGGAGCTACCTTTAAGGAAGCCGAAGAACATTACCATATCAATGCCCTTTACCTCCTTGCCCATAGTGCCTTAGAAAGTGACTGGGGACGAAGTAAGATTGCCAAAGATAAGAATAATTTCTTTGGAATTACAGCCTATGATACGACTCCTTACCTTTCTGCCAAGACATTTGATGATGTGGATAAGGGAATTTTAGGTGCAACCAAGTGGATTAAGGAAAATTATATCGATAGGGGCAGAACTTTCCTTGGAAACAAGGCGTCTGGTATGAATGTAGAATATGCATCAGACCCTTATTGGGGTGAAAAATTGCTAGTGTGATGATGAAAATCAACGAGAAACTAGGTGGCAAAGATTAGTTCTATAATTGGATATGATTTGAGTATAAGCTAAAAATCCTGATTTCAAGTAAAATCAGGATTTTTTCATGGATGCAATTTTTTCTGGGTCTGGTGTGACACGGAGGGTCTTTTGTCCGGTGTAGGTGACAAAACCGGGTTTTCCACCTGTTGGTTTGTTGAGTTTCTTGACTTCAATCATATCCACCTGAACCAGATTTGACAGGCGACCTTGAGAGAAGTAGGCAGCCAACTCTGCTGCATCTGTCTTTACTTCATCAGATGGTTCAAGATTTCCTGAGATGACAACGTGGCTTCCAGGAATATCCTTGGCATGGAACCAAAGTTCCTCCTTGCGGGCCATTTTAAAGGTTAGTTCCTCATTTTGCAGATTGTTTCTACCGACATAGATGATAGTTTTGCCATCGCTCGCCAGATACTGTTCTGGTTTTTTGCGTTTCTGGATTTTCTCCCGTTGTCTTCTGCGGATAAAACCTGTTTGAATCAATTCTTCACGGATTTCAGCGATTTCTTCCAGTCCAGCTTGGTTGAGGACGGTTTCTACACTTTCCAAATAGAGAATAGTTGCCTTGGTTTCCTCAATCAGATCAGTCAAGTATTTGACAGCTTCTTTTAATTTCTGATACCGTTTAAAGTAGCGTTGGGCATTCTGGTTGGGAGTCAGAGCCTTATCAAGCGCAATCGTGATAGGTTGATTGGTGTAGTAGTTGTCTAGGATAACCTGTTCTTGGTCGTTAGGCACTTGATGGAGGAAGGTTGTCAGCAATTCCCCTTTTTGACGAAATTCCTCCGCATTGTCTGTCGCCAGTAACTCTTTTTCTTGTTTTTTCAGCTTATGGCGATTTTTTTGAAGTTCATTTTCAACACGACGAATGAGTTCACTGGCTTGCTGTTTGACGCGGTCGCGCTCAGCCTTATCCTTATAGTAGGTGTCCAACAAGTCAGAAAGACTGGCAAAAGGCTCTCCCACCTGATTTGCAAAAGGAACTGGACTGAAGGAAGTCTCAGTCAAGCATGGCTTGGTTTCTTGATTGAAAAAGTTTCGGAAAGTGGAAAGTTTTTCACTAACCAGTATGCTTTCCAATTCATTTGCCGTATCGCGTCCCAGACCTTGAAAGAGGTTTTGAAGATTTTTAGCTGTCGTTTCCTGTGTTTGCAGGATTTCAAAGAGTTTCTCGTCCTTGATAGTAAAAGGATTTAGAGATTCCGTACTTGGCGGAGCGATGTAGGTCGACCCAGGAAGCAAGGTACGGTAGCTATTTTGTGAAAAGCCAACATGTTTGATGACTTCGAGGATTTTGTGGCTACTTTTATCAACGAGGAGAATATTACTGTGTTTGCCCATAATTTCGATAATCAAGGTAGCCTGAATATGGTCTCCAATCTCGTTTTTATTGGAAACTGTCATTTCCACAATACGGTCATTTTCCACTTGCTCAATAGACTCAATCAGGGCACCCTGCAAATATTTTCTTAAAACCATGATAAAGGTAGAAGGTTGGGCTGGATTTTCAAAAGTTGTTTGGGTCAGCTGAATGCGTCCAAAAACTGGATGGGCAGAAAGGAGCAGGCGATGGCTTTGGCGATTGCTGCGGATTTGCAAGACCAACTCTTGTTCAAAAGGTTGATTGATTTTCTGGATGCGACCGTTCACTAACTCTCTTCGCAATTCCTCAACCATGTGGTGTAAAAAAAATCCGTCAAATGACATCGTTCTCTCCTTGTGATTGTATTCCATAGTATTATATCAAAAAGGTAGAATAAAATCATGGAAATGTGGTATAATAAAGCCAAGTAAAGAGAAACGAGAAGCACATGTATATTGAAATGGTAGATGAAACTGGTCAAGTTTCAAAAGAAATGTTGCAACAAACCCAAGAAATTTTGGAATTTGCAGCCCAAAAATTAGGCAAAGAAGACAAGGAAATGGCAGTTACCTTTGTGACTAATGAACGTAGTCATGAACTCAATCTGGAGTACCGTGAAACAGATCGTCCGACAGATGTCATCAGCCTTGAGTATAAGCCAGAGCTGGAAATTGCCTTTGACGAAGAGGATTTACTTGAAAATCCAGAATTGGCAGAGATGATGTCTGAGTTTGATGCCTATATTGGGGAATTGTTCATCTCTATTGATAAGGCTCATGAGCAGGCCGAGGAATATGGCCATAGCTTTGAGCGTGAGATGGGCTTCTTAGCAGTACACGGCTTTTTACATATCAACGGCTATGATCACTACACTCCGGAAGAAGAAGCGGAGATGTTCGGTTTACAAGAAGAAATTTTGACAGCCTATGGACTCACAAGACAATAAACGAAAATGGAAAAATCGTGACCTGATATCCAGTTTAGAATTTGCTCTCACAGGGATTTTTACTGCCATCAAGGAAGAACGCAATATGCGAAAACATGCCGTGACGGCTCTAGCAGTCATTCTCGCAGGTTTTGTTTTTCAGGTGTCACGAATCGAATGGCTCTTTCTCCTATTGAGCATTTTCTTGGTAGTAGCCTTTGAAATTATCAATTCTGCTATCGAAAATGTGGTGGATTTGACCAGTCACTATCACTTTTCCATGCTGGCTAAAAATGCCAAGGATATGGCGGCTGGTGCGGTATTAGTGGTCTCTCTTTTCGCAGCCTTAACAGGCGCATTGATTTTTCTCCCACGAATCTGGGATTTATTATTTTAAACAGTAAGAGGAAATTATGACTTTTAAATCAGGCTTTGTAGCCATTTTAGGACGTCCCAATGTTGGGAAGTCAACCTTTTTAAATCACGTTATGGGGCAAAAGATTGCCATCATGAGTGACAAGGCGCAGACAACGCGCAACAAAATCATGGGAATTTACACGACTGATAAGGAACAAATCGTCTTTATCGACACACCAGGGATTCACAAACCTAAAACAGCTCTTGGAGATTTCATGGTTGAATCTGCCTACAGCACCCTTCGTGAAGTGGACACCGTTCTTTTCATGGTACCAGCTGATGAAGCGCGTGGTAAGGGGGATGATATGATTATTGAGCGTCTCAAGGCTGCCAAGGTTCCTGTTATTCTAGTGGTGAACAAGATTGATAAGGTTCACCCAGACCAGCTTTGTCTCAGCTTGATGATTTCCGTAATCAGATGGACTTCAAGGAAATTGTACCAATCTCATCTCTTCAAGGAAATAACGTTTCTCGTCTAGTGGATATTTTGAGTGAAAATCTGGACGAAGGTTTCCAGTATTTCCCGTCTGATCAAATTACAGACCATCCAGAACGTTTCTTGGTATCAGAAATGGTTCGCGAGAAAGTCTTGCACCTAACTCGTGAAGAAATTCCGCACTCAGTTGCTGTAGTGGTTGATTCTATGAAACGAGATGAAGAGACAGACAAGGTTCATATCCGTGCAACCATCATGGTCGAGCGGGATAGCCAAAAAGGGATTATCATCGGTAAAGGTGGCGCTATGCTTAAGAAAATCGGGACTATGGCCCGTCGTGATATTGAACTTATGCTAGGGGACAAGGTTTTCCTAGAAACTTGGGTCAAGGTTAAGAAAAACTGGCGAGATAAGAAGCTAGATTTGGCTGACTTTGGCTATAATGAAAAAGAATACTAAGTAGAGGTGGGCTCATGCCTGCTTCTTGTTTTTACAGAAGGAGGATTTATGCCTGAATTACCTGAGGTTGAAACCGTTCGTCGTGGCTTAGAAAAATTGATTTTGGGTAAAAAGATTTCTAGCATTGATATTCGCTATCCCAAGATGATTAAAACGGATTTGGACGAGTTTCAAAAGGAAGTGCCTGGTCAGATTGTTGAGTCAATGGGACGCCGTGGTAAATATTTGCTTTTCTGCCTGACAGATAAGGTTTTGATTTCCCATTTGCGGATGGAGGGCAAGTATTTTTACTATCCGGACCAGGTTCCTGAACGCAAGCATGCCCATGTTTTCTTTCAGTTTGAAGATGGTGGCACGCTTGTTTATGAGGATGTACGCAAGTTTGGTACTATGGAACTCTTGGCGCCTGACCTTTTGGAAGCCTACTTTCTTTCTAAAAAATTAGGTCCTGAACCAAGCGAACAAGACTTTGATGTGCAGGTCTTTCAAGCTGCCCTATCCAAGTCTAAAAAGCCTATCAAATCCCATCTCCTAGACCAGACTTTGGTAGCTGGACTTGGCAATATCTATGTGGATGAGGTTCTCTGGCGAGCTCAGGTTCATCCGGCTAGACCTTCCCAGACTTTGACATCAGCAGAAGCGACAGCTATTCATGACCAGACCATTGCTGTATTGGGACAGGCTGTTGAAAAAGGTGGTTCCACCATTCGGACCTATACCAATGCCTTTGGGGAAGATGGAACCATGCAGGATTTTCATCAGGTCTATGATAAGGCTGGTCAAGAATGTGTACGCTGTGGTACCATCATTGAGAAAATCCAACTAGGCGGACGAGGAACTCACTTTTGTCCTCAGTGCCAAAGGAGGGGCTGATGGGAAAAATCATTGGAATCACTGGGGGAATTGCCTCTGGTAAGTCAACTGTGACAAATTTTCTAATAAAGCAAGGCTTTCAAGTAGTGGATGCTGACGCAGTCGTCCACCAACTACAGAAACCTGGTGGTCGTCTGTTTAAGGCTCTAGTCCAGCACTTTGGGCAAGAAATCATCCTTGCAAACGAAGAACTCAATCGCCCTCTCCTAGCTAGTCTCATCTTTTCAAATCCTGAAGAGCAAGAATGGTCTAAGCAAATTCAAGGGGAGATTATCCGTGAGGAACTAGCTACGTTAAGAGACCAATTGGCTCAGACAGAAGAGATTTTCTTCATGGATATTCCCCTACTTTTTGAGCAGGACTACGTCTCTTGGTTTGATGAGACTTGGTTGGTCTATGTGGACCGAGATGTCCAAGTAGAACGCTTAATGAAAAGAGACCAGTTATCCAAAGATGAAGCTGAGTTTCGTCTGGCAGCCCAGTGGCCTTTAGAGAAAAAGAAAGATTTGGCCAGCCAGGTTCTTGATAATAATGGCAATCAGAACCAACTTCTTAATCAAGTGCATATCCTTCTTGAGGGAGGTAGGCAAGATGACAGAGATTAACTGGAAGGATAATCTACGCATTGCCTGGTTTGGTAATTTTCTGACAGGAGCCAGTATTTCTTTGGTTGTGCCTTTTATGCCCATCTTTGTGGAAAATCTAGGTGTAGGGAGTGAGCAAGTCGCTTTTTATGCAGGCTTAGCAATTTCTGTCTCTGCTATTTCCGCGGCGCTCTTTTCTCCTATCTGGGGGATTCTTGCTGACAAATATGGTCGAAAACCCATGATGATTCGTGCTGGTCTGGCCATGACTATCACTATGGGAGGTTTGGCCTTTGTGCCAAATATCTATTGGTTAATCTTTCTTCGGTTATTAAACGGTGTATTTGCGGGTTTTGTTCCCAATGCCACAGCTTTGATAGCCAGTCAAGTTCCCAAGGAGAAATCAGGCTCTGCATTAGGTACTTTGTCTACAGGCGTAGTTGCAGGTACTCTAACTGGTCCCTTTATCGGGGGATTTATTGCAGAATTATTTGGCATTCGTACTGTTTTCTTACTGGTTGGTAGTTTTCTACTTTTAGCTGCTGTTTTGACTATTTTCTTTATCAAGGAAGATTTTAAACCAGTAGCCAAGGAAAAGGCCATCCCAACAAAGGAATTATTTACCTCGGTCAAATATCCCTATCTTTTGGTCAATCTCTTTCTAACCAGTTTTGTTATTCAATTTCAGCCCAATCAATTGGCCCTATTTTGGCTCTTTATGTACGCGACTTAGGCCAGACAGAGAATCTTCTTTTTGTATCTGGTTTGATTGTATCCAGTATGGGCTTTTCCAGTATGATGAGTGCAGGAGTCATGGGCAAGCTAGGTGATAAAGTGGGCAACCATCGTCTCTTGGTTGTAGCCCAGTTTTATTCAGTTATCATCTATCTCCTCTGTGCCAATGCCTCTAGTCCCCTTCAACTAGGACTTTATCGTTTCCTCTTTGGCTTGGGAACCGGAGCCTTGATTCCAGGAGTTAATGCCCTTCTCAGCAAGATGACGCCCAAAGCTGGTATTTCGAGGGTCTTTGCCTTTAATCAGGTATTCTTTTATCTGGGAGGTGTCGTTGGGCCTATGGCAGGTTCTGCAGTAGCAGGTCAATTTGGCTACCATGCAGTTTTTTATGCGACAAGCCTTTGTGTTGCCTTTAGTTGTCTCTTTAACCTGCTTCAATTTCGAACATTATTAAAAGTAAAGGAAATCTAGTGCGAGTAAAAATTAATCTCAAATGCTCCTCTTGTGGCAGTATCAATTACCTAACCAGTAAAAATTCAAAAACTCATCCAGACAAGATTGAGGTTTTAAAGTATTGTCCCAAGGAAAGAAAAGTAACCCTACATCTTGAATCTAAGTAGATTTTATGGTAAAATAATAGGGATTTTAAGGAGTTTGATATGTATAACCTATTATTAACCATTTTATTAGTATTATCTGTTGTGATTGTAATTGCAATTTTTATGCAACCAACCAAAAACCAATCCAGCAATGTATTTGATGCCAGCTCAGGTGATTTGTTTGAACGCAGTAAAGCACGCGGTTTTGAAGCTGTAATGCAGCGCTTGACAGGGATTTTAGTCTTTTTCTGGCTAGCCATTGCCTTAGCATTGACGGTATTATCAAGTAGATAAGAAAATAATGGGCAGGACTAGGTCTTTGCCTCTTTTTATTTTTAAATGATGTTTGAGAAGGTTTTACAGTAAAAGAAAATTAAAAAATCTAGAAAGAAAACATGAAAGAAATTATAAAAGAATATTTGCAAGATAAGGGAAAGGTGACTGTCAATGACTTGGCTCAGGCTTTGGGAAAAGATGGATCCAAGGATTTTCGTGAGTTGATTAAAACCTTGTCCCTAATGGAAAGAAAGCACCAGATTCGCTTTGAAGAAGATGGAAGTCTGACCTTAGAAGTCAAGAAAAAACATGAGATTACTCTCAAGGGGATTTTTCATGCCCATAAAAATGGCTTTGGCTTTGTCAGCCTAGAAGGAGAAGAGGACGACCTTTTTGTAGGGAAAAACGATGTCAACTATGCTATTGATGGTGATACCGTTGAGGTCGTCATCAAGAAAGTCGCTGACCGCAACAAGGGAACAGCTGCCGAAGCTAAGATTATTGATATCTTAGAACACAGCCTGACAACAGTTGTCGGCCAAATCGTTCTAGATCAGGAAAAACCTAAGTATGCTGGTTACATCCGTTCAAAAAATCAGAAAATCAGTCAACCAATTTATGTGAAGAAACCAGCCCTAAAATTAGAAGGAACAGAAGTTCTCAAGGTCTTTATCGACAAATACCCGAGCAAGAAACATGATTTCTTTGTCGCTAGTGTCCTCGATGTAGTGGGTCATTCAACGGATGTCGGAATTGATGTCCTTGAGGTTTTGGAGTCTATGGACATTGTTTCAGAATTTCCAGAAGCTGTTCTTAAAGAAGCAGAAAGTGTGCCTGATCTTCCATCTCAAAAGGATATAGAAGGTCGTCTGGATCTGAGAGATGAGATTACCTTTACCATTGACGGTGCTGATGCCAAGGACTTGGACGATGCGGTGCATATCAAGGCTTTAAAAAATGGCAATATCGAACTCGGGGTTCACATCGCAGATGTTTCCTACTATGTGACTGAGGGTTCTGCCCTTGACAAGGAAGCCCTTAATCGCGCAACTTCTGTCTATGTGACAGACCGTGTGGTCCCAATGCTTCCAGAACGACTGTCAAATGGTATCTGCTCTCTCAATCCTCAAGTTGACCGCCTGACCCAGTCAGCTATTATGGAGATTGATAAACATGGTCGTGTGGTCAACTACACCATTACACAAACAGTTATCAAGACAAGCTTCCGTATGACCTATAGCGATGTTAATGATATTCTAGCTGGCGACGTGGAAAGAGGCAAGAGTATCAGAAAATTGTTCCAAGTATCGAACTTATGGCCAAGCTCCATGAAACTCTAGAAAATATGAGAGTGAAACGCGGAGCTCTCAATTTTGATACCAATGAGGCTAAGATTTTAGTGGACAAGCAAGGTAAGCCTGTTGATATCGTTCTTCGTCAGCGTGGCATTGCAGAGCGCATGATTGAGTCTTTCATGTTGATGGCCAATGAAACAGTTGCCGAGCATTTTAGCAAGCTTGATTTGCCTTTCATCTATCGAATTCACGAGGAGCCTAAGGCTGAAAAAGTTCAGAAGTTTATTGATTATGCTTCGAGCTTTGGTTTGCGTATTTATGGGACTGCCAGTGAGATTAGCCAGGAGGCGCTTCAAGACATCATGCGTGCTGTTGAGGGAGAACCTTATGCAGATGTCTTGTCCATGATGCTTCTTCGTTCTATGCAGCAGGCTCGCTATTCGGAGCACAATCACGGTCACTATGGACTAGCGGCTGACTATTATACTCACTTTACCAGTCCGATTCGCCGTTATCCAGACCTCCTTGTTCACCGTATGATTCGTGATTACGGCCGTTCTAAGGAAATAGCAGAGCATTTTGAGCAAGTGATTCCAGAGATTGCGACCCAGTCTTCCAATCGTGAGCGTCGTGCTATCGAGGCCGAGCGTGAAGTTGAAGCCATGAAAAAGCTGAGTACATGGAGGAATATGTGGGTGAAGAGTACGATGCTGTTGTATCAAGTATCGTCAAATTTGGTCTCTTTGTCGAATTGCCAAATACGGTTGAAGGCTTGATTCACATCACCAATTTGCCTGAGTTCTACCATTTCAACGAACGTGATTTGACCCTTCGTGGAGAGAAATCAGGAACAACCTTCCGTGTAGGGCAACAGATTCGTATCCGAGTTGAAAAAGCTGACAAGATGACGGGTGAAATTGACTTCTCTTACATCCCAAGCGAGTTTGATGTGATTGAAAAAGGCTTAAAACAGTCTAATCGCAGTGACAGAGGGCGTGGTTCAAGTCGTCGTTCAGATAAGAAGGAAGATAAGAGAAAATCAGGACGCTCAAATGATAAGCGCAAGAATTCACAAAAAGACAAGAAGAAAAAAGGAAAGAAACCTTTTTATAAGGAAGTAGCTAAGAAAGGAGCCAAGCATGGCAAAGGGCGAGGGAAAGGTCGTCGCACAAAATAAAAAGGCGCGCCACGACTATACTATCGTAGATACGTTAGAGGCAGGAATGGTCCTGACTGGAACTGAAATCAAGAGTGTGCGAGCAGCTCGAATCAATCTCAAGGATGGCTTTGCCCAAGTAAAAAATGGGGAGGTCTGGTTGAGCAATGTTCATATCGCTCCTTACGAAGAGGGCAATATCTGGAACCAAGAACCAGAACGTCGTCGTAAACTCCTGCTCCATAAGAAACAAATCCAAAAATTAGAACAAGAGACCAAAGGAACGGGAATGACACTGGTTCCTCTAAAAGTCTATATCAAAGATGGCTATGCCAAGCTCCTTCTAGGCCTAGCTAAAGGTAAGCATGACTATGATAAACGGGAGTCAATCAAACGTCGTGAGCAGAATCGCGATATTGCGCGCGTGATGAAAGCTGTTAATCAGCGATAAAAAGAGGAAATGAAAATGGAAAAATTAGTTGCTTATAAACGCATGCCTTTGTGGACTAAAGAAACTATGCCAGAGGCTGTTCAGCAGAAACACAATACCAAGGTTGGGACTTGGGGGAAAATTACTGTCTTGAAGGGAGCTCTCAAGTTTATTGAATTGACAGAAGATGGTGAGGTTTTAGCTGAGCACCTCTTTGAAGCAGGAGCCGACAATCCCATGGCACAACCTCAAGCTTGGCATCGAGTGGAGGCTGCCACAGATGATGTGGAATGGTATTTGGAATTTATTGTAAACCTGAGGATTATTTCCCTAAAAAATACAATACCAATCCTGTTCATTCAGAGGTCCTAGAGGCTATGCAGACAGTAAAACCAGGGAAAGCTTTGGATTTGGGCTGTGGTCAGGGCCGTAACTCTCTCTTTCTAGCACAGAATGGTTTTGATGTGACAGCTGTGGATCAAAATGAATTGGCCCTTGAAATCTTACAAAGCATTGTGGAGCAGGAAGATTTAGACATGCCTGTTGGTCTCTACGATATCAATTCAGCCAGCCTTGGGCAAGAGTATGATTTCATCGTTTCGACAGTTGTTTTGATGTTTTTGCAAGCAGACCGCATTCCAGCTATTATCCGAAACATGCAGGAGCACACCGCGGTCGGTGGTTATAATCTTATCGTTTGTGCTATGGATACGGAAGATTACCCTTGCTCTGTGAACTTCCCATTTACCTTTAAAGAAGGGGAATTGGCAGACTATTACAAGGACTGGGAATTGGTTAAGTACAATGAAAATCCAGGTCATTTGCACCGTCGCGATGAGAATGGCAATCGTATTCAACTACGCTTTGCGACCATGCTAGCTAAAAAAATCAAATAAACATGAATGAAGATTAGGAAATTTCCTGATCTTTATTCTTTTTTTACGAATAATATAGAAAAGGAGGGAAATCATGTTTGTTGCGAGAGATGCTAGTGGAGAATTGGTAAATGTGTTAGAGGATAAGCTTGAGAAGGAAGAATACACCTGCCCAGCTTGTGGAGGTCAGCTCCGTTTGCGTCAAGGACCAAGTGTCCGGACCCATTTTGCCCATAAATCCTTAAAAGACTCTGATTATTCCTCTGAAAATGAAAGTCTAGAACACTTGGCAAATAAGGAAGTCCTTTATCACTGGTTGAAAAAAGAGACAGAGGTGCAATTAGAATACCTGCTTCCAGAGCTTAAACAGATTGCGGATGTGTTTGTAAATGGCAATCTAGCCCTAGAAATTCAGTGTAGTCCTTTGCCACAAAAACTTCTTAAAGAGCGAAGTGAGGGCTATCGTAGTCAGGGTTACCAAGTACTATGGTTGCTGGGTCAAAAATTGTGGCTCAAGGAGCGTTTGACCCGTCTGCAACAAGGTTTCCTCTATTTTAGTCAAAACATGGGATTTTATGTTTGGGAAGTAGACAAGGAAAAACAGGTTTTAAGGCTCAAATACCTGATTCACCAAGATCTCCGAGGTAAACTCCATTATCAGATTAAGGAATTTCCCTATGGTCACGGTAGTCTACTGGAGATATTACGTCTTCCCTATAAGAAACAAAAAATATCGCATTTTACCGTTTCCCAGGACAAGGACATCTGTCGCTATATCCGGCAACAACTCTATTATCAAAATCCTTTTTGGATGAAAGAACAAGCAGAAGCCTATCAGAAGGGAGAAAATCTCCTGACTTATGAGCTAAAAGAATGGTATCCACAAATTCGACCATTAGTAGGTGAGTTTTGCCAAATTGAGCAAGATTTGACTCGCTATTATCAGTATTTTCAAACCTATTATCAAGAAAATCCTCAAAATGATTGGCAAAAGCTTTATCCACCAGCCTTTTATCAGCAATATTTCTTGAAAAATATGGTAGAATAGAAAGGATGGAGGAATCTAATGGTATTACAAAGACATGAAATAAATGAAAAAGATACATGGGATCTATCAACGATTTACCCAACTGACCAGGCTTGGGAAGAAGCCTTAAAAGATTTAACAGAAAAATTGGAGACAGTAGCTCAGTATGAAGGCCATCTCTTGGATAGTGCGGATAGCCTACTCGAAATTACTGAATTTTCTCTTGAAATGGAACGCCAAATGGAGAAGCTTTACGTTTATGCTCATATGAAAAATGACCAGGACACACGTGAAGCCAAGTACCAAGAGTACTATGCCAAGGCCATGACTCTCTATAGCCAGCTAGATCAAGCTTTTTCATTCTATGAACCTGAATTTATGGAAATTAGTGAAAAGCAGTATGCTGACTTTTTAGAAGCTCAGCCAAAATTGCAGGTTTATCAACACTATTTTGACAAGCTTTTGCAAGGCAAGGAACACGTTCTTTCACAACGTGAAGAAGAATTATTAGCTGGAGCTGGAGAAATCTTTGGTTCAGCAAGTGAAACCTTCGCTATCTTGGACAATGCGGATATTGTTTTCCCTTATGTTCTTGACGATGATGGTAAGGAAGTTCAGCTATCTCATGGGACTTACACACGTTTGATGGAGTCTAAAAATCGTGAGGTTCGCCGTGGTGCCTATCAAGCCCTTTATGCGACTTATGAACAATTCCAACACACCTATGCCAAAACTTTGCAAACCAATGTTAAGGTCCAAAACTATCGTGCCAAGGTACGCAACTACAAGAGTGCTCGTCATGCAGCTCTAGCGGCTAATTTTGTTCCAGAAAGTGTTTATGACAATTTGGTAGCAGCAGTTCGCAAGCATTTGCCACTCTTGCATCGTTACCTTGAACTTCGTTCAAAAATCTTGGGAATTTCAGACCTTAAGATGTACGATGTCTACACACCACTTTCATCTGTTGAATACAGTTTTACCTACAAAGAAGCCTTGAAAAAGGCAGAAGATGCTTTGTCAGTCTTGGGTGAGGATTACTTGAGCCGTGTTAAACGTGCCTTCAGTGAGCGTTGGATTGATGTTTATGAAAATCAAGGCAAGCGTTCAGGGGCTTATTCTGGTGGTTCTTACGATACCAATGCCTTTATGCTCCTTAATTGGCAGGACAATCTGGACAATCTCTTCACCCTTGTCCATGAAACAGGTCATAGTATGCATTCAAGCTATACTCGTGAAACGCAGCCTTATGTTTACGGAGATTATTCTATCTTCTTGGCTGAGATTGCATCAACTACCAATGAAAATATCTTGACGGAGAAATTATTGGAAGAAGTGGAAGATGATGCAACGCGCTTTGCTATTCTCAATAACTTCCTAGATGGTTTCCGTGGAACAGTTTTCCGCCAAACTCAATTTGCTGAGTTTGAACACGCGATTCACCAAGCAGATCAAAATGGTGAAGTCTTGACAAGCGATTTCTTAAATAAACTCTACGAAGACTTGAACCAAGAGTATTATGGTTTGAGTAAGGAAGACAATCCTGAAATCCAATACGAGTGGGCACGTATTCCCCACTTCTACTATAACTACTATGTGTATCAATATTCAACTGGATTTGCAGCAGCCTCAGCCTTGGCTGAAAAGATTGTTCATGGTAGTCAAGAAGACCGTGACCGCTATATCGATTATCTCAAGGCAGGTAAGTCTGACTATCCACTTGATGTCATGAGAAAAGCTGGTGTTGATATGGAGAAGGAAGACTACCTCAACGATGCCTTTGCAGTCTTTGAACGCCGTTTAAATGAGTTTGAAGCCCTTGTTGAAAAATTGGGATTGGCATAAGATGGTTGAATCATATAGTAAGAATGCTAACCATAACATGCGTCGTCCTGTCGTCAAGGAAGAAATTGTGGACTTGATGCGTCAGCGCCAAAAGCAAGTCACAGGATCTTTGAAAGAATTGGAAGACTTTGCCCGCAAGGAAAATATTCCCATTATTCCCCATGAAACGGTAGCTTATTTCCGTTTTCTCATGGAAACCATACAACCTAAAAACATTCTGGAAATTGGGACGGCCATCGGATTTTCAGCCCTCTTGATGGCAGAACATGCGCCAAATTCCAAGATTACAACCATTGACCGAAATCCAGAAATGATTGGTTTTGCCAAGGAAAATTTTGCCCAGTTTGACAGTCGTAAGCAAATCACACTCCTAGAAGGAGATGCGGTAGATGTCTTATCTACCTTGACAGAGTCCTATGATTTCGTCTTTATGGATTCAGCCAAGTCTAAATACATTGTCTTTCTGCCAGAAATCTTCAAACATTTGGAAGTCGGTGGTGTGGTTGTCTTGGATGATATTTTCCAAGGTGGTGATGTTGCCAAGGATATAATGGAAGTCCGTCGTGGCCAGCGAACTATATACAGAGGCCTTCAAAGACTATTTGATGCAACTTTAGACAATCCAGGACTCACCGCAACATTAGTACCTCTGGGGGACGGCATTCTCATGCTTCGTAAAAATGTAGCAGATGTTCAATTGCCTGACAGCGAATGATTTTCAGAAAAATTTAAGAAAATATAGTAAAATAGATAGAGTAACACTTATCTCAAAGGAGTAGACATGAAGAAAAAACTATTGGCAGGTGCCATTACATTATTATCAGTAGCAACTTTAGCAGCTTGTTCGAAAGGTTCAGAGGGAGCAGATCTTATCAGCATGAAAGGAGATGTTATCACAGAACATCAATTTTATGAGCAAGTGAAAAGCAACCCTTCAGCTCAACAAGTGTTGTTGAACTTGACTATCCAAAAAGTATTTGAGAAACAATACGGTTCAGAAGTAGATGACAAAGAAGTCAACGACACTATTGCCGAAGAAGAAAAACAATATGGTGAGAACTACCAACGTGTCTTGTCACAAGCAGGAATGACTCTTGAAACACGTAAAGCTCAAATTCGTACAAGTAAATTGGTTGAGTTGGCAGTTAAGAAAGCAGCAGAAGCTGAATTGACAGAAGATGCTTATAAGAAGGCCTTTGACGAATACACTCCAGATGTGACTGCTCAAATTATCCGTTTGGATAATGAAGACAAGGCCAAAGAAATTCTTGAAAAAGCAAAAGCTAGTGATGCAGACTTTGCTCAATTGGCTAAAGATAATTCAACAGATGAGAAAACTAAAGCGAATGGTGGAGAAATCACCTTTGATTCTGCTTCAACAGAAGTACCAGAACAAGTTAAGAAAGCTACTTTTGCTTTAGATGTAAATGGTGTTTCTGATGTGATCACAGCCGCTGGCACACAAGCTTACAGTAGCCAATATTATATTGTAAAACTCATTAAGAAAACAGAAAAATCATCTAATATTGATGACTACAAAGAAAAATTAAAAACTGTTATCTTGACTCAAAAACAAAATGATTCAACATTTGTTCAAAGCATTATCGGAAAAGAATTGCAGGCAGCCAACATCAAGGTTAAGGATCAAGCCTTCCAAAATATCTTTACCCAATATATCGGTGGTGGAGATTCAAGCTCAAGCAGTTCTTCAAAAGAATAAAACAGAAAAGAGCCAAGCGCTCTTTTTCTTATGAGAAAATCTTCTATCTTAAGGGTAAGAGTTTTTTTCTTTCGGAAAAAATGGTATAATAGCAATCAAAACTAGAAAATAAACGGAATTTGGGAATAATTTCTTTTGTTCTCATTAGATTGGTGATACTATGAAGATTAGTAAGAGGCACCTATTAAACTATTCTATTCTAGTTCCTTACTTACTTTTATCAATTTTGGGCTTGATTGTAGTTTATTCTACAACTAGTGCCATTCTTATCGAAGAAGGTAAAAGTGCCCTCCAATTGGTTCGAAGTCAGGGACTATTTTGGATATTTAGTTTGATACTGATTGCCTTGATATATAAGTTGAGACTGAATTTTTTAAGAAATGAACGACTTTTATTTATCGTTATGTTCGTTGAGCTGATTCTATTAGCCTTGGCTCGTTTGATTGGTATTCCTGTCAATGGAGCCTATGGCTGGATTTCTGTAGGACCTTTGACCATTCAGCCAGCCGAATACTTGAAAATTATTATTATTTGGTATCTAGCAAATAAATTTTCCAAACAACAAGAGGATATAGCTATTTATGATTTTCAAGTTTTGACACAGAATCAGTGGCTTCCTCGTGCATTTAATGACTGGCGCTTTGTTCTCTTTGTACTGATTGGGAGCCTTGCTATTTCCCAGATTTGGGGAATGCTTCTATTTTAGCTTTGGTTGCCTTGATTATGTATACGATTAGTGGTATCGCTTATAGATGGTTTATTGCCTTTTTGGGAATTTTGGTGGGAGTTTCTGCCCTATCCTTATCACTGATTTCTTTTATAGGGGTTGATAAGTTTTCAAAAGTTCCAGTATTTGGTTACGTTGCTAAGCGTTTCAGTGCCTACTTTAATCCCTTTGCTGATTTGGCAGGAGCAGGCCACCAACTCGCAAATTCCTACTTTGCCATGGTAAATGGTGGTTGGTTTGGTCTAGGTTTAGGAAATTCAATTGAAAAACGTGGCTATTTACCAGAGGCCCATACAGATTTTGTATTTTCAATTGTCATCGAAGAATTTGGATTTGTAGGGGCCGGCTTGATTTTAGCACTTGTTTTTTTCCTTATTTTGCGAATCATCCTAGTAGGAATTCGTGCTAAGAATCCCTTTAATTCCATGATGGCGATTGGGGTTGGGGGGATGATGTTGATCCAGGTGTTTGTCAATATCGGTGGAATTTCTGGTATTATTCCTTCGACAGGAGTAACCTTCCCTTTCTTATCGCAAGGAGGGAATAGTCTTCTGGTCTTGTCTGTAGCCATCGCCTTTGTCTTAAATATTGATGCAAGTGAAAAGCGTGCCCAATTATATGAGGAGTTAGAAGCTCACTCCTCAAACTATATGTAGAGCTGATAGTGGAAAGGATTACCTATGTCTCTTCAAAAATTAGAAAACTATAGTAATAAAGCTGTCGTGCAAGAAGAAGTATTGATTTTAACAGAATTGTTAGAAGATATCACTAAAAATATGCTTGCCCCAGAGACTTTTGAAAAAATCATGCAGTTGAAAGAATTGTCAACTCAAGAAGATTATCAAGGCTTGAACCAATTGGTTACTAGTCTGTCGAATGATGAAATGGCTTATATTTCACGCTATTTCTCTATCTTGCCCCTCTTGATTAATATTTCAGAAGATGTGGATTTAGCTTATGAAATCAACCACCAAAATAATATCGATCAAGATTATCTTGGAAAATTATCAGCAACGATCAAAATGGTTGCTGAAAAAGAAAATGCGGTTGAAATTCTTGAACACTTGAATGTTGTCCCTGTTTTGACAGCCCATCCAACACAAGTGCAACGTAAGAGTATGCTGGATTTGACTAACCATATCCATACCCTCTTGCGTAAGTATCGTGATGTGAAATTAGGCTTGATTAATAAGGAAAAATGGCATAATGATCTCCGTCGTTACATTGAGATTATCATGCAGACAGATATGATTCGTGAAAAGAAATTGAAAGTAACCAATGAAATTACGAATGTCATGGAATACTACAATAGTTCATTCCTGAAGGCAGTTCCTCATTTGACTGCTGAGTACAAGCGTCTGGCTAAAAACATGGACTGGAGTTGAAACATCCTAAACCAATTACCATGGGAATGTGGATTGGTGGAGACCGTGATGGGAATCCTTTTGTTACAGCAGATACCTTGAAACAATCTGCTATGACTCAGTGTGAAGTCATCATGAACTACTATGATGAAAAGATTTACCAACTTTATCGTGAATTCTCTCTCTCAACCAGTATTGTCAATGTCAGCAAGCAAGTTAGAGAAATGGCTCGTCAATCCAAGGACAACTCTATTTATCGTGAAAAAGAGCTGTATCGTCGTGCCTTGTTTGATATTCAATCAAAAATCCAAGCAACAAAAACTTATCTGATTGAGGATAAGGAAGTTGGAGCTCGCTATGAAACAGCCAATGATTTTTATAAGGATTTAATTACTATTCGTGATTCCCTCATGGAAAATAAGGGTGAAGCACTGATTTCTGGTGATTTTGTTGAGTTAATCCAGGCAGTTGAAATTTTTGGTTTCTATTTGGCATCTATTGACATGCGCCAAGATTCTAGTGTTCATGAGGCCTGCGTAGCTGAACTTTTGAAATCAGCAGGTATTCATTCTCATTATAGCGAACTAAGTGAAGAAGGAAAATGCCAACTTCTCTTGAAAGAATTGGAAGAAGATCCACGTATTCTTTCTGCCACTCACGTTGAAAAATCAGAGTTACTTGAAAAAGAATTAGCAATCTTTAAGGCTGCTCGTAAGTTGAAAGATAAGTTGGGTGATGATGTCATTCGTCAGACTATCATTTCACATGCAACCAGCGTATCAGACATGTTGGAATTGGCTATCTTGCTAAAAGAAGTAGGGTTAGTTGATAAAGAAAGAGCCCGTGTCCAAATCGTTCCTCTCTTTGAAACAATCGAGGACTTGGACCACTCAGAAGAAACCATGAGAGAATACCTTTCTCTTCCTCTTGCTAAGAAATGGATTGCTTCACGTAATAACTACCAAGAAATCATGCTTGGTTACTCTGATAGTAATAAAGATGGTGGTTATCTTTCATCATGTTGGACTCTCTACAAGGCTCAACAACAATTGACTGCTATTGGAGATGAATTTGGCGTTAAGGTTACCTTCTTCCATGGCCGTGGTGGTACTGTCGGTCGTGGTGGTGGACCGACCTATGAAGCCATCACCTCTCAACCGCTCAAGTCTATTAAGGATCGTATCCGCTTGACGGAGCAGGGGGGAAGTAATTGGCAATAAATACGGTAACAAAGATGCAGCCTACTATAACCTTGAAATGCTAGTATCTGCAGCCATTAACCGTATGATTACGCAGAAGAAGAGCGATACCAATACATCAAATCGTTATGAAGCCATTATGGACCAAGTAGTGGACCGTAGTTATGATATCTACCGTGATTTAGTCTTTGGTAATGACCATTTCTATGATTATTTCTTTGAGTCAAGTCCAATCAAGGCTATTTCAAGCTTTAATATTGGTTCTCGCCCAGCCGCTCGTAAGACGATTACTGAAATCGGTGGTTTGCGAGCTATCCCTTGGGTATTCTCATGGTCACAAAGCCGTGTCATGTTCCCTGGCTGGTATGGGGTTGGTTCAAGCTTCAAGGAATTTATCGATAAAAATCCAGAAAATATCGCTATCTTACGAGATATGTACCAAAACTGGCCTTTCTTCCAGTCGCTTCTTTCAAATGTTGATATGGTCTTGTCAAAATCAAATATGAATATTGCTTTTGAATATGCCAAATTGTGTGAGGATGAAGAAGTAAAAGCAATCTATGAGACTATTTTAAATGAATGGCAAGTTACCAAGGAAGTTATCTTGGCTATCGAAGGTTATGATGAACTCTTGGCTGAGAATCCATATCTAAAAGCAAGTTTGGATTATCGTATGCCTTACTTTAATATTCTCAACTATATCCAGTTGGAGTTGATTAAACGTCAACGTCGAGGAGAATTATCAAGCGATCAAGAAAAATTAATCCATACAACCATCAACGGAATTGCAACAGGATTGCGTAATTCAGGCTGATACCTATCAAGCTTCCTCTTTTCTATAGGGGAAGTTTTTGAATATTTCAAAAAAATGCTAAAAGAGTCTTGACAAGTAGTTGAAAAATGATATAATTTAACCATTCAGAAAAGTAATCATATAAACTTTTTAGAGAGTCTGTGGTAGCTGAAAACAGATAAGTGATGATGATGAAAATTGGGCTGAATGTTATTTAGAATTTGAAATCATAAAAATTCGGTGAGCACACCTTACAGTGCATCTCGTTATTGCGAGACAGAGCGATAGGGAAATTCCCTATAATTGAGGTGGTACCGCGCATCGACGTCCTCACACAAGTTTTTTGTGTGAGGACTTTTTTGATGGAGGTTAGTATGGAAAGAAAACGATGGCGTCGCTTGTTTAGATAAGTGAAGTATTTTATAAGGAAATAAAAAGGAGAAATAGAATGAAAAATAAACGTTTAATTGGAATTATCGCTGCATTAGCAGTCTTAGTAGCAGGAAGCTTGATTTACTCTTCAATGAATAAACCAGAAGCTAAAAATGAAAAGAAAGTTGCCAAAGTTGGTGTCCTTCAGTTTGTCAGCCATCCCTCTCTTGACTTAATTTATAAAGGGATCCAAGATGGACTTGCAGAAGAAGGATATAAAGATGACCAGTTGAAGATTGACTTTATGAACTCAGAAGGTGACCAAAGTAAGGTTGCGACAATGAGTAAACAATTGGTTGCAAATGGTAATGACCTTGTGGTTGGTATTGCAACACCAGCTGCTCAAGGTTTGGCAAGCGCCACAAAAGACCTACCTGTTATCATGGCTGCTATTACAGACCCAATTGGTGCTAACTTGGTCAAAGATTTGAAAAACCAGGTGGCAACATTACAGGGGTATCTGACCACAATCCAGCTCAACAACAAGTTGAACTCATCAAGGCTCTGACACCAAATGTGAAAAACAATCGGTGCTCTTTACTCAAGCAGCGAAGACAATTCAAAAAAACTCAGGTTGAAGAATTTAAGGCTTATGCTGAAAAAAAGCAGGTTTGACAGTCGAAACATTTGCTGTTCCTTCAACAAATGAAATTGCTTCAACAGTTAATGTTATGACTAGTAAGGTCGATGCTATCTGGGTTCCAATCGACAACACCATTGCATCTGCATTTTTCAACAGTTGTATCAAGCAATCAATCAGCTAAAAAGCCAATCTATCCAAGCGCGACTGCCATGGTAGAAGCAGGTGGCTTTGGCATCAGTTGTAGTTGACCAACACGACCTTGGTGTGGCAACTGGTAAAATGATTGCGCAAGTCTTGAAAGGTGCAAAACCAGCTGATACTCCAGTCAATGTCTTTTTCAACTGGTAAGTCAGTGATTAACAAAAAAAATTGGCACAAGAATTAGGTATTACGATTCCTGAATCTGTTCTTAAAGAAGCAGGGCAAGTGATTGAATAATCTACAATGGAGGAGTTGGGGACATCTCCTCCAATTTTTTTACAATAGAAATCATATAGAAAAGGTTAAGAAACAGATGATATTATCTATTATTTCTCAAGGATTTGTCTGGGCTATTTTAGGTCTGGGAATCTTTATGACATTTAGGATTTTGAACTTTCCAGATATGACGACAGAAGGTTCCTTCCCTCTTGGGGGAGCTGTTGCTGTCACTCTGATAACCAAAGGTGTGAATCCTTTTTTTAGCGACACTTGTTGCTGTAGGAGCAGGTTGTTTGGCTGGTATGGCAGCAGGCCTTCTTTATACCAAAGGGAAGATTCCAACCTTGTTATCAGGGATTTTGGTGATGACTTCTTGTCACTCAATCATGCTCTTGATTATGGGACGTGCGAATTTAGGCCTGCTTGGAACCAAGCAAATCCAGGATGTTTTGCCTTTTGATTCAGATTTGAACCAACTCTTGACAGGTCTTATCTTTGTCAGTCTTGTTATTGCTCTCATGCTCTTTTTCTTGGATACCAAACTGGGACAAGCCTATATTGCTACAGGTGACAATCCTGATATGGCTAGAAGTTTCGGGATTCATACTGGACGCATGGAGCTCATGGGCTTGGTCTTATCAAATGGTGTGATTGCCCTTGCAGGAGCTCTCATTGCCCAACAAGAAGGGTATGCCGATGTATCTAGAGGAATCGGGGTTATCGTTGTGGGGCTTGCAAGTTTGATTATTGGAGAAGTTATCTTCAAGAGTTTGAGCTTGGCAGAACGTCTGGTTACCATCGTTGTAGGTTCTATCGCTTATCAATTCTTAGTGTGGGCAGTCATTGCGCTTGGCTTTAATACAAGTTACCTTCGTTTGTACAGCGCCGTGATTTTAGCAGTCTGCCTCATGATTCCAACATTTAAGCAAACAATCTTGAAAGGAGCCAAATTAAGTAAATGACAGCAATTGTAGAATTAAAAAATGCAACCAAAGTCGTTAAAAATGGCTTTGATGAAGAAAAGATTATTTTAAATGATGTTTCCTTAGAAATTTTTGAACAGGATTTCATCACGATTTTAGGTGGAAATGGTGCTGGAAAATCAACTCTTTTTAATACTATTGCAGGAACTTTATCACTAACCAGTGGAACTATCCGTATTTTAGGTGAGGATGTTACCAAGTTTTCACCAGAGAAGCGCGCTAAGTATCTGTCTCGTGTCTTCCAAGATCCAAAGATGGGGACAGCTCCTCGTATGACAGTGGCAGAGAATCTTTTGATTGCCAAATTTCGTGGTGAAAAGCGTGGATTGTTACCACGACGCTTGACTAGTTATAAGGATGAATTTCAAGCGACCATTGAAAAAGTAGGAAATGGTCTTGAGAAACACTTGAATACGCCAATTGAGTTCTTATCAGGTGGGCAAAGACAGGCCCTGAGTCTCTTGATGGCAACCTTGAAGCGACCTGAATTACTCTTGTTAGACGAGCATACTGCAGCCCTTGATCCAAAGACCAGTGTGGCCTTGATGGAATTGACGGATGAATTTGTCAAGAAAGACCAGCTGACAGCGCTTATGATTACCCACCATATGGAGGATGCGTTGAAGTACGGAAATCGTCTGATTGTAATGAAGGAAGGTCGTATAATTCAAGATCTTAATGATGAAGAAAAAGCTAAGATGAAAATCTCAGACTACTATCAATTATTTGAATAGATAAACTTTATTTTCATCAAAAAATAGAGAAGAAAAACTTAGAAGCATTAAAGTGTTTCTGAGTTTTTTAACTTTCTTTTCTATCTAGAAAAATAAGGCAAAGATAATTACGGAAAGCGTATGAAATGGTTTACTTTTTTTCAGAAATAAGCTATACTAGTTTACGTAAAACTATGATAAGATGGAGGTATTGTGTATGGTTGACAAACAAGTCATTGAAGAAATCAAAAACAATGCCAACATTGTGGAAGTCATAGGAGATGTGATTTCTTTACAAAAGGCAGGACGGAACTATCTAGGGCTCTGTCCTTTTCATGGTGAAAAAACACCTTCTTTCAACGTTGTAGAGGACAAGCAATTTTATCACTGTTTTGGTTGTGGTCGCTCTGGTGATGTCTTTAAGTTCATAGAGGAGTACCAAGGGATTCCCTTTATGGAGGCTGTCCAAATCTTAGGTCAGCGTGTTGGAATTGAGGTTGAAAAACCACTTTATAGTGAACAAAAGCCAGTTTCGCCTCACCAAGCTCTTTATGATATGCACGAAGATGCAGCAAAATTTTACCATGCTATTCTCATGACAACAACCATGGGAGAAGAGGCGAGAAATTATCTTTATCAGCGTGGTTTGACAGATGAAGTGCTCAAGCATTTTCGGATTGGTTTGGCACCTCCAGAACGAAACTATCTCTATCAACGTTTGTCTGGTCAGTATCGTGAGGAGGATTTCCTAGATTCAGGGCTATTTTACCTATCAGACGCCAATCAATTTGTAGACACTTTTCACAATCGCATCATGTTTCCCTTGACCAATGATCAGGGAAAGGTCATTGCCTTCTCAGGTCGTATCTGGCAGAAAACGGATTCACAAACTTCTAAGTATAAAAATAGCCGATCGACTGCAATTTTTAACAAAAGTTACGAATTATATCATATGGATAGGGCAAAAAAATCTTCTGGTAAAACCAGTGAGATTTACCTGATGGAAGGATTCATGGATGTCATTGCAGCCTATCGGGCTGGAATCGAAAACGCTGTCGCATCTATGGGAACAGCCTTGAGTCGTGAGCATATTGAGCATCTGAAAAGGCTAACTAAGAAGTTGGTTCTTGTTTACGATGGCGATAAGGCTGGGCAAGCTGCGACATTGAAAGCGCTGGACGAAATTGGTGATATGCCTGTGCAGATTGTCAGCATGCCTGATAACTTGGATCCAGATGAATATCTACAAAAAAATGGTCCAGAAGACTTGGCCTATCTATTAACGAAAACTCGTATTAGTCCGATTGAGTTCTACATTCATCAGTATAAGCCTGAAAATAGTGAAAATCTACAGGCTCAGATTGAGTTTATTGAAAAAATAGCTCCCTTGATTGTTCAAGAAAAGTCCATCACTGCTCAAAACAGCTATATTCATATTTTAGCTGACAGTCTGGCATCCTTTGATTATGCCCAGATTGAGCAGATTGTGAATGAAAGTCGTCAGGTGCAAAGGCAGAATCGCATGGAAGGGATTTCCAGACCGACGCCAATCACCATGTCTGTCACCAAGCAGTTATCAGCTATTATGAGAGCAGAAGCTCATCTACTTTATCGAATGATGGAATCACCTCTTGTTTTGAACGATTACCGCTTGCGAGAAGACTTTGCATTTGATACACCTGAATTTCAGGTTTTATATGACTTGCTTGGCCAGTATGGCAATCTTCCTCCAGAAGTTCTAGCAGAACAGACAGAGGAAGTTGAAAGAGCTTGGTACCAAGTTTTAGCTCAGGATTTGCCAGCTGAGATGTCACCTCAGGAACTTAGTGAAGTAGAAATGACTCGAAACAAGGCTCTCTTGAATCAGGACAATATGAGAATCAAAAAGAAGGTGCAGGAAGCTAGCCATGTAGGAGATACCGATACAGCCCTAGAAGAATTGGAACGTTTAATTTCCCAAAAGAGAAGAATGGAGTAATAATGGTAACAAAACAAAAAGAAGTAACAACATTTGACGTACAAGTAGCAGAATTTATCCGTAATCATAAGCAAAAAGGGACAGCAACAGATGATGAAATCAATGCTAGTCTTGTCGTTCCTTTTACCTTGGACGCTGATGGAATTGAAGATCTCTTGCAACGGATTCAAGATGCAGGAATTTCTATCACAGATAACGAAGGAAATCCAAGTGCGCGTGTTCTTAGTGCTGAAGAAGAACCAGAACTCAGTGATGAGGACTTAATTGGTTCAACGTCGGCTAAGGTCAATGACCCTGTCCGTATGTACTTGAAAGAAATCGGGGTCGTTCCTCTCTTGACAAATGAAGAGGAAAAAGAGTTAGCACTGGCTGTTGAAGCGGGTGATATCGAAGCCAAACAACGTCTTGCGGAAGCCAACCTTCGTTTGGTTGTTTCTATAGCCAAACGCTATGTCGGTCGTGGTATGCAGTTCCTTGACTTGATTCAAGAAGGGAACATGGGCTTGATGAAGGCGGTTGACAAGTTCGACTATTCTAAAGGGTTCAAGTTCTCAACTTATGCAACTTGGTGGATTCGTCAGGCTATTACTCGTGCTATTGCGGATCAAGCTCGTACCATCCGTATCCCAGTTCACATGGTTGAAACGATTAACAAGCTTGTTCGTGAACAGCGTAACCTTCTTCAAGAATTGGGGCAAGATCCAACGCCAGAGCAAATTGCAGAACGTATGGATATGACACCTGATAAGGTTCGTGAAATCTTGAAGATTGCTCAAGAACCAGTATCTCTTGAAACACCAATCGGTGAAGAGGATGATAGCCACCTGGGGACTTTATTGAAGACGAAGTAATTGAAAATCCAGTGGATTATACAACTCGTATCGTCTTGCGTGAGCAGTTGGATGAGGTCTTGGATACTCTTACAGACCGTGAAGAAAATGTTTTGCGTCTACGTTTTGGATTAGATGATGGAAAAATGCGCACCCTTGAAGATGTGGGTAAAGTCTTTAACGTAACTCGTGAGCGTATCCGTCAGATTGAAGCTAAGGCTTTGAGAAAACTACGCCAACCAAGTCGCAGTAAACCGCTTCGTGATTTTATTGAAGACTAAGAGTGAGGATAAATATGGCTTATACAGAAGAGCAAATTGAAAACATCAAAACACGAATTTTATCAGCCTTAGAAGAAGTCATCGACCCTGAGTTGGGAATCGATATTGTCAATCTTGGTTTGATTTATGAGATTCGTTTTGATGGCGACACAGGACAAACAGAGATTGATATGACTTTGACAACCATGGGTTGTCCCCTGGCAGATCTTTTGACAGACCAGATTTATGATGCTATGACAGAGGTTCCAGAAGTAACGGATACTGAGGTTAAATTAGTCTGGTATCCAGCCTGGACAGTTGAAAAAATGAGTCGCTATGCACGCATTGCCCTAGGCATTAAGTAAACATATAATAGCATGTGAGAGATTATTGGAAAAGCGAGGGAATTTCCCCCCTTCTTTTCCTCTAGTCTCTCCTTTCTTTTGCTGATTTTATTCAAAGAAAATGATATAATAGTAGTTATGGAAAAAAAGAAATTACGCATCAATATGTTGAGTTCAAGTGAGAAAGTAGCAGGGCAGGGAGTCTCAGGTGCTTACCGTGAATTAGTTCGTCTTCTTCACCGTGATGCCAAGGATCAATTGATTGTTACAGAAAATCTTCCAATCGAGGCAGATGTGACTCACTTTCATACAATTGATTTCCCCTATTATTTATCAACATTTCAAAAGAAACGCTCAGGAAGGAAAATTGGCTATGTGCACTTCTTGCCTGATACACTTGAGGGGAGTTTGAAAATTCCGTTTTTCTTAAAGGGAATTGTGAAACGCTATGTATTTTCTTTTTACAACCGGATGGAGCACTTGGTGGTGGTCAATCCGATGTTTATCGAGGATTTGGTCGCAGCTGGTATTCCACGTGAAAAAGTGACTTATATTCCTAACTTTGTAAACAAGGAAAAATGGCATCCTCTACCACAAGAAGAGATAGTCAGACTGCGAACAGAGCTAGGTCTTAGTGACAATCAGTTTATCGTAGTAGGTGCTGGTCAAGTTCAGAAACGTAAAGGGATTGATGACTTTATCCGTCTGGCTGAGGAATTGCCGCAAATTACCTTTATCTGGGCAGGTGGTTTCTCTTTTGGTGGCATGACAGATGGTTATGAGCGCTATAAGAAAATTATGGAAAATCCCCCTAAAAATTTGATTTTTCCAGGTATTGTATCGCCAGAGCGGATGCGCGAATTGTATGCCCTAGCGAATCTTTTCTTACTTCCTAGTTACAATGAGCTCTTTCCGATGACGATTTTAGAGGCTGCTAGTTGTGAAGCTCCTATTATGTTGCGTGATTTGGATCTTTATAAGGTGATTTTGGAGGGAAATTATCGGGCGACAGCAGATAGAGAAGAGATGAAAGAAGCTATTCTGGAATATCAAGCGAATCCTGCTGCTTTAAAAGATTTGAAAGAAAAAGCTAAGAATATTTCTAGAGAGTATTCTGAAGAGCATCTGTTGCAAATCTGGTTGGACTTTTATGAGAAACAAGCCGCTTTAGGGAGAAAATAAAAAGTGAGGTAATCTATGAGAATTGGTTTATTTACAGATACCTATTTTCCTCAGGTTTCTGGTGTTGCGACCAGTATTCGAACCTTGAAAACAGAACTTGAAAAGCAGGGGCATGCTGTTTTTATCTTTACGACTACAGATAAGGATGTCAATCGCTATGAAGATTGGCAAATTATCCGTATTCCAAGTGTTCCCTTCTTTGCTTTTAAGGACCGCCGCTTTGCCTACCGAGGATTTAGCAAGGCGCTTGAAATTGCCAAACAGTATCAACTGGATGTTATCCATACTCAGACAGAATTTTCTCTTGGCTTGTTGGGGATTTGGATTGCGCGTGAATTGAAGATTCCAGTCATCCATACCTATCACACCCAATACGAAGACTATGTCCATTATATTGCTAAGGGGATGTTGATTCGTCCGAGTATGGTCAAGTACTTGGTTAGAGGTTTCTTGCATGATGTAGATGGGGTTATTTGCCCGAGTGAGATTGTACGAGACTTGCTATCTGACTATAAGGTCAAGGTGGAAAAACGGGTCATTCCAACTGGTATTGAATTAGCCAAGTTTGAGCGTCCGGAAATAAAGCAGGAAAATTTGATAGAACTGCGTAGTAAACTGGGGATTCAAGATGATGAAAAGATGTTGCTTAGTCTTTCCAGAATTTCCTATGAAAAAAATATTCAAGCAGTATTAGCAGCTTTTGCAGAAGTTCTGAAAGAGGAAGACAAGGTTAAACTGGTAGTTGCTGGGGATGGGCCTTATCTGGATGACCTCAAAGAGCAAGCCCAGAAACTAGAGATTCAAGACTCCGTTATCTTTACAGGTATGATTGCTCCTAGTGAGACGGCTCTTTACTATAAGGCGGCAGATTTCTTCATCTCTGCATCGACAAGTGAAACGCAGGGTTTGACATATTTGGAAAGTTTGGCTAGTAGGACGCCTGTCATTGCACACGGAAATCCTTATCTGGACAATTTGATCAATGATAAGATGTTTGGAACCTTGTACTATGGAGAACATGATTTGGCTGGAGCTATTCTGGAAGCCCTGATTGCAACACCAGACATGAATGAGCATACTTTATCAGAGAAGTTGTACGAGATTTCAGCTGAGAATTTTGGAAAACGGGTGCATGAGTTTTATCTGGATGCCATTATTTCAAATAACTTCCAGAAAGATTTAGCAAAAGATGACACGGTCAGTCAGCGTATTTTTAAAACAGTTTTGTATCTACCGCAACAGGTGGTTGCTGTACCCGTAAAAGGCTCTAGACGCATGCTGAGGGCTTCAAAAACACAGTTAATCAGCATCAGAGATTATTGGAAAGACAGTGAAGAATAGAAAGAGGAACAGCTATGAAAAAACAATTAATGAGAAGCAGTCATGATAAAAAGATTGCAGGTGTTTGTGCAGGAGTGGCCCATTATCTAGATATGGATCCAACTATCGTTCGAGTCATTTGGGGTGTCCTTGCTTTCTGTTACGGAGCTGGGATTGTAGCCTATATCATTTTATGGATTATTGCACCAGTAGCAAGTGACTATTGAAAACTAGTTCAATTCATGCTAAGATAATAGAAAATAGAATGTAACGAAGGAGAGAAAAATGGCATTTGGAGATAATGGAAATCGTAAAAAAACTATGTTTGAGAAAATAACCTTGTTTATCGTGATTATCATGCTAGTAGCAAGTTTATTGGGAATTTTTGCAACTGCAATTGGTGCCCTCAGTAATCTATAAAATAGATTCAAGAAAATTTAGTGACTGGGATTTCCCAGCCCTTTTTTAAAGTGAGAAGAAATAATGAGTATGTTTTTAGATACAGCTAAGATTAAGGTCAAGGCTGGTAATGGTGGTGATGGTATGGTTGCCTTTCGCCGTGAAAAATATGTCCCTAATGGCGGTCCTTGGGGCGGTGATGGTGGTCGTGGAGGCAATGTCGTCTTCGTTGTAGATGAAGGTCTACGTACCCTCATGGATTTCCGCTATAATCGCCATTTCAAGGCTGATTCTGGTGAGAAAGGAATGACCAAAGGGATGCATGGTCGTGGTGCTGAGGACCTTAGAGTTCGAGTACCACAAGGTACGACTGTTCGTGATGCAGAGACTGGCAAGGTTTTGACAGATTTGATTGAACATGGTCAAGAATTTATCGTTGCCCACGGTGGTCGTGGTGGACGTGGAAATATTCGTTTCGCAACACCAAAAAATCCTGCACCGGAAATCTCTGAAAATGGAGAACCAGGTCAGGAACGTGAGTTACAATTGGAACTAAAAATCTTGGCAGATGTCGGTTTAGTAGGATTCCCATCTGTAGGGAAATCAACCCTTTTAAGTGTTATTACCTCAGCTAAACCTAAAATTGGTGCCTACCACTTTACGACCATTGTGCCAAATCTAGGTATGGTTCGTACCCAATCAGGTGAATCCTTTGCAGTAGCCGATCTACCAGGTTTGATTGAAGGCGCTAGTCAAGGTGTTGGTCTGGGGACCCAGTTCCTCCGTCACATCGAGCGTACACGTGTCATCCTTCACATCATTGATATGTCAGCTAGCGAAGGCCGTGATCCATATGAGGATTATCTTGCCATTAACAAGGAGTTGGAGTCATACAATCTTCGTCTCATGGAGCGTCCACAGATTATCGTAGCCAACAAAATGGACATGCCTGAGAGTCAAGAAAATCTTAAAGAATTTAAGAAAAAATTGGCTGAAAACTACGATGAATTTGAAGAGTTACCAGTTATCTTCCCAATTTCTGGTTTGACTAAGCAAGGTCTGGCAACGCTATTGGATGCTACAGCTGAATTGTTAGACAAGACACCAGAATTCTTGCTCTATGACGAGTCAGATATGGAAGAAGAAGCATACTACGGCTTTGACGAGGAAGAAAAAGCATTTGAAATTAGTCGTGATGACGATGCGACATGGGTACTTTCTGGTGAAAAACTCATGAAACTCTTTAATATGACCAACTTTGATCGTGACGAATCAGTCATGAAATTTGCTCGTCAGCTACGTGGCATGGGGGTTGATGAAGCCCTTCGTTCGCGTGGTGCTAAAGATGGTGACTTGGTCCGAATTGGTAAATTTGAGTTTGAATTTGTAGACTAGGAGACTGGTATGGGAGATAAACCGATATCTTTCCGAGATGCGGATGGTAATTTTGTTTCTGCCGCAGACGTTTGGAATGAAAAGAAATTGGAAGAACTATTTAATCGTCTCAATCCAAATCGTGCCCTGAGATTGGCACGAACTAAAAAAGAAAATCCATCTCAGTAAAGAAGATAAAAAAATTCCGTGCCTCATCAGACACGGGATTTTGCTATTCACCAAAGAAAAATGGAGGAGCGAATTTTTTAAGATCTTCAAAGCATTTTTGAGCAGCCTCTGCATCTTCACAGATGACAAGGCAGACATCATCACCACAGAGGGTAGCGATAGCGTCAGGGAAACTCAAAGCATCAATGATAGAACCAAATGATTGAGCCAGTCCAGGAAGGGTTTTTAGTAGAACTTGATGTTGAACTGGGCGCATCAAGACAAGGGCATCTTCCATGTAGAGTTCAAGACGTTTTTCCCATTTTGAGATAGAACCTGTATTGAGCACGTAGTAAGAGTTATCCTCTTCGCGGACTTTTGACAGGTTCATATTTTTAATGTCGCGTGAGAGAGTTGCCTGGGTAACTTGAATGTCGTTATCAGCAAGAAGGGCTTGCAGCTCAGCCTGTGTATGAATCTTGTTTTTTGCAACAAGAGCGCGTATGAGTTGGTGTCGGTGTTCAGATTTATTCATAATAATTTAACTCCTTTTTTAGTGAGGTATGGTAAGTGTGGACTGAGCGAGGTCGACAGTCAAGTGGTAGTCGGTATTGTCACGGATTGTGATTTCAAAGTCAGTAGTATAGAGGACTAAACGAAGAGTATCTCCTTCTTTTAATTTGTAAATAGTAGGTTGTAGTTCAAATTGCACATCCATCCATTCATCTGCAGTAATATCCTCTACTAACAGTAAATCAGTTCTATTTTGTAAATTAAGGTAGCCTTTTGTCACGACTCGTTGTGCATCTGGTCTAAATGGTAATTCACAGAGATTTTCCAACATGTGGTAGCGTCCGTTGTCAATGGTTCTAGCACTTAAAACAGCTGGATAAGGTTGTAGGTATTTCTTTTGTCCAAGTTCCAGTAGTTGAGCAGATAAAAGCCCCTTGTTTGTGCTGGATTTGATACGAAGATTGAGTTGAGCTCGACCGTTCAAGTGAAGGTCTTTGGTCACAGGAAGGTCAATAGTAATCTGATTGGCTTTTCCTTGATAGAGTTCTGTATTGAAGGTTTGGTAGGTCTTACCATAGCGCTCAAAATCCTTATCTGAGTACTGGTTTTGAATAACTTGCTCTTCTTGACCAAGTGAGAAGGTTTCAAAGTTTTCTTCCCCACCGAAGTTATCAAGTGATAACCAAGTCTGAGGAGCTGTATTGTCCTGCCAGATAACAGTCGGAAGCTGATAACCTGTTTCCTGTCCCAATAATTTCTTAGTCAGTAAGGCATTCATGGATTCGCGGAAGTCAATGGACTGCCAGTTATTCATATAAACATGGGCGCCATTGTGGAAAAAGAGATGCTTGTTTATGTGAGCAGGAAGGGCATGAAACATCTGGTAAACATGAAGCGGTTTGACATTCCAATCCTGAGAACCATGAGTAAAGACAACCTCTGCTTTTACATTATGGGCATTGAGCAGATAGTTGCGATCATGCCAAAACTGATTGTAGTCGCTAGACTTGCGATCCAGTTGCTCTTTTACTTTTTCTAAGTCAGCTTGGTGAGCTTCATTGCCACGGATATAGTCGCCAGCCAAGAGATTACGAGAATAGGTTAACTCAGCAAGGGAGTCAAAGTCCTCACCTGGATAACCACCTGGGCTGGTCACCAGACCGTTTTCACGATAGTAGTTGTACCAAGATGAAATGCCAGCCTCGGCAATGATAACCTCTAAACCATCGATGCCTGTAGTTGCAAGCCCATTGGACATGGTTCCAAGATAGGAAAGTCCAGTTGTGGCAACTTTTCCGTTTGACCAGTTAGCTTTGACTTGACGTTGGCGCGTGTGGTCGGTAAAGGCACGACAACGACCATTGAGCCAGTCGATGACATTTTTATAAGCTTCGATTTGCTGGTAGTCCCCATTAGTCATGAAACCAGTAGAGTCTTTGGTACCAACACCTGAGACATAAAGATTGGCAAATCCTCGTGGAAGGAAGTAGTCGTTGAGAGTATAGCTAGAGTTGATGTGCGTTAGCTTTCCTCACTCTCTGCCACAACTTCAGCTTGACCTTGGGGTTGGACGAGATTGAGTTGAGGTTCTTCTAGCTCAATCTTGTGAGCAGGCTTAACCTCAAGTTCGCCCTCCATCTTGTATAGTGCTTTGTCGCTAGCCTTGTCATTGGTTCCCTGATGATAGGGACTGGCTGTCATGATGGCAGGAATTTGCCCCTCATAACGAGGACGAATAATGCTGACCTTGACTAAGTCAGGTAGCCCTTTTTGGTCAGTATCGACACGAGACTCAACGTAGACCACTTCTCGAATAACATCATGACTGGAAAAAGTTGCTAAACTCTTGCCGTTAAAGTAGTGGTAGTCATTATCCTCAGGGATAAGACCGTCACTTACCAGTTGATCAATCAGGAGATTTCCTTTTTTGGTTCGAGTATTGAGCAACTGATAGAGATTTTCAATCAAATCACCATATACGATGGGAAAACCCGTTTCTTTACGGAAGGTTTGGCTATCCTCAAAATCAACAAGATAGCTAAAACCTAGCACTTGAAAAGCAATAGTGTAGAAAATATCCTCGGTTAGTTCTCTCCTTGATTGAAAGAAGGTTAGGAGGTCTGTCTCTTTATCAGCAGCTAAACTTGCTAGGAGATAATCTGTATGTTGATAGGTGAAAAAAATATGTCGTAGAAAATGCTCTAATAGTTCCTTTTCGGATAAGTTAATATGAAAAGGGAAGCCGTATGACTGAAAATCCTGATAAATTTCATCTCTAGATAGAGCTAAATAACTATATTGATTAAAACGCATAGAACCTCCATATAAAATTATAGTTAAAACTATTATATCAAAAAAATAGGGAAAAAGAAATATAAACGCCAAAACGATTTATTATTAATATTATTAATATTATAATATAAACAAAACGAATCTTTTTATTAAAATAAGCTTAAAAAATGAGCAATAGCAACTGATTTCATTGACTTTTATGGGGGAGAGGAGTATGATATATACTGTATAATTGTATTCAATTGATTACAAAAATAAAAATAGAAAGCGATAACTATGTATAACGCAAAAAGACAAGTAAACAGAAAATCTTTTGATTGGTATGGCTTGAGCCAGCGTTTTTCAATCCGTAAATACCATTTTGGAGCAGCTAGTGTCCTTCTTGGAACTGCTTTGATTTTGGGTTTACCTCAGGCATCAGCCAAGGCGGATGATGCTGCTTTTGCAAATACTGCACAGACAAGCACTGGTCAAGGTGTGGATGAAGGAACCAATAGCGCGACAGATGGCTTGAAAAATGTAACCTTGCCTCCAACAGCAAGTACAACTGAGGAAGTAGTTCATAAACGTAGCGGACGTAGCAGACGTGCATTACCTGACGAGGAAACTACAGATTATAGTGGCGTTAAAATTTCAGGTAAATTAACAGATTCTAAAACAGATTATGCTGTTGGGGCACAAATTCTAGGGACTTATAATTTGGATGTGTCTGCACCATCTAAAATTGAAGATGGGGGATACATTTTAATTACAGCTTCCGATAACGAACCAATTGAGTCTTTTGAAATCGGTTCAAGCTTAAAAGTTGAAAAAGTAAACAATAATCAATATAAACTATACACGAGTGAATTAGCGGGGGGGTCTTACGCTAATATTAATGTTAGTTATAAATTGAAAAAATTTGAAACAGGTAAAGATTCAAAGACAACTATAAAGGCTGAATTGTTTGATAAAAATAATACTTTAATTAAATCTACAGACTTTTCTAACACGAATAAAACTGGTAAGCCATATGTTTCGGTTGATACTAGAAATGGTATTCGTAAACAAACATTATTAGAAACAAATCAATCAGAAACAGAAATTGATATTTCTAAGAGTAAAGATTTACAATTAAGTTTAAAATCTACCAATAAAGAGGCAAATGCAATTACAAAAATTGATCATGCTGTTGAATTACCGGCAGGTGTTACTATTGCGAAAACTTCCCTAGATGCGGGATGGAAATTAGAAAATGGTGTTGCAAAATATACAAGACTAGTCCCTTCTTCTACAACGATGTTTGCTAGTGGAGATAATACACAAAATGAACTGTTGTATTTAAATGTAAGCAATGGTGGAACACCAGCAGAATTTTTAACGGGTAAAAAATTAACATTTAAAGATAATGTAACCTATACGGACAAATCTAAATTTACGAATACAACTTCAGACGATGTTACAGTAACAGTTAGAGCTATAAATCCTAAAAAATCTATTGGTGGTTCTAACTCTGGAAGTGGTTCAAATAATAATCAGACTAATCCAGATGAAAATAACAGTGGAACTGGTGGTAGCACAGTACCTACTAAGAGTGATGTTCCAGTAGCAATTTAATGATACGATGGAGGGTAATAAATCACGTGTCGTTAATATTGCAATGCCTTATATTAATACAAAAACAGAAGATACTCGAAGAATTCAATTATCAGGAGATTATGGTGATTCATACGGTCCTGCAAATCTAAAAGAAGTTGAAATTTCGATTGATAGTAATATTGTTCAAAATCGAGCGATTGAATTTTATTCGATTTGGGCTCCGACAGATAAAGGGAAATCTACCTTTGTTAGTTATCAAGATAATCCAGAAAGTTTAGGATTAAATTCCACATTGACTTTTGAAGTATACTCTGTAACGAATGGAACAGAATCAAAAATTGGAGAGGTATCACTTCGTAAAGGAGATGTTGCAGACAAAGTAGCCTTGCCTGATGGTACTACAACCGTGAAGTTAAGACCAAAAGGAAATATGCCGTTAGAAACTGCTGGACTACAAGCTGTTAATTTATTTTTAAGTCAAGATTTAAAAGGGTTAGAAGCAGCAAAAAAATTAGCTAAGGAAGGAGATAAAATTGAAAGTATCGTTACAGCATCTGTGTATACATATGGATATGAAGAACCAAAGATTGCTGTATCAAAAACAACCTTTGCATATTCACGAGATGCGATTAAGCTAGTCCCTACAACAAACCCTATTACTACTACTTTAGCGGGGAACTTAACTCAAGAACTTAGTAGTAAATATGAAGTCTATGAGTATTCACCTAATGGATTAGGAAATCGTATTTATAATCATTCAGAATGGGATCGTAGAGCGTATGTTGATTTACAAGATATTGCTGCTAAAAATGCGAAATTACTTGTAGAATTACCAGATGGATTTAGTTACGCTGGAAATGATGATTCTGTAAAAACTGTAGAAAATTATAATAATTCAGGGAAAACAGTTTTAGAAGTTACACCAAGAAATCAGAATTCAAGGTATACATTATCTCCAGATTTACAATTTAAGGTAGATAATTGGGTGCCAGCAGGAAAATATCCTATTAAATATACGTTAGTTTGGAATGAAGATGAAAGAGTAGTTGGGATTAATCCAAATAATGATTATGATGGTACAAATGCAACAATCACGAACACGAGTTCCTTTACATATGAATTACCAGTAATTAATAATTCGGCAACTCGATTAATCACACAAGTGACGGATCAACCGACAGATTCAAGTACTTATTCAACAGGAGTCTATAACTTAGCTCCAAATGATGAAGTGAAGTATCGTTTATCATTAACAAATAATTCAAATGTTGCTACTGGAAACAATGTAGTCATTTCAACATTACCACGTGTATCTGATAAAAATATTGTATTAAACTCAAAAGATCGTGGGTCACAATTTGATGTTCATATGACTGCAGCAGCGACAGTTCCAGAAGGTTGGACTGCGTATTATTCAACTGCACCAGTATCTGGAACAGCGGTTGAGTTAGAAAAGACTATTACACTAACGGCAGATCAAATTACAGATTGGTCAACCGTAACAGCAGTAAAATTTGTTTCTAATCAGGATGCTTCTTTAAAAGTGGGGTCAACTGCAGCATTTTATCTTCCAGCCAAAGTAAGTAGTACTGCTACGAATAATCAAGTTGCCGTTCTTACTTCAGCAGCACGTACAGCTGGACAAGATACATTTAACGAAACAAATCCGGTTCGAATTTCAATAAAGATTGAAGATGTTAAAAAGGTGCCGTTAAGGTAGCGTATGAAAATAAAGATAATGTTTCTATTAAAGATACTGTGACTGCTATCGAAAGTCGTGCCTATAAAAAAGGGTATGATGTGGATACTAAAGAATTTAAACCTGATACTCTAATTGGAAAAGATGGAAAAGATGGAAAAGAGTATTACTTTGTAAAAGTGAAGGACTCCTCACCAAGTCCAACAGGTACAATTGATAGTCCTGAAGTTACTGTAACTTATGTGTATGATTTACTATATGATGAAATTGAAGAGAGTCATACTGTTACACGTACAATTAAGTATATAGATGCAGCAGAAAAAACAAAACAAGTTGCTAATCCGGTTACTCAAACAGCAACAATCAAACGAGTAAATAAAGTGAATCGAAAAACTGGGGAAAAAATAGAAGGTACATGGAGTACTGCAAATTGGGATGAAAAAACATCGCCAAGCGTAGAAAATTATAACGCACCAAATCGAGAAAAAGTAGGGATAGTTCCAATAACATCAACAACAAAAGATGTCACAGAAATAATTGAGTATACACAAGCTGTAGATACAAAAACAGTAGCAACAAAACAAACGATAACGTACGAAGGAGCAGGAGAAAAGACACCAGCGTCTAATGAACAAACAGATTACGCATTCACTGGAAAAACAAACAAAGTTACAAAGGTAACAACATGGAATGAACCAACACATACTTATGGAGTCGTAACAACACCAAAAGTAGAAGGATACTATGCGGATAAGGCACAAGCAGGAGGAAAAGAGGTAACACCAACAAATCCAGAAGCAAGTGATAAAGTAGTATATAAACCATTAGGAAAGGTAATCTTAGTGGACGAAGGTGGAAATGAAATTCCAAACACACCAAAACCGACATATAGAAACAATCCAAATGATCCAACAGTTGGAGGAGAAACACCAATTCCAGAAATACCAGAAGGATATGAAATCAAACCAAAACAAGACGTACCAGGATTCAATTCAGAAAGAAAAGTAGTCACTCCACCAAACCCAGGAGAAGACACAAGAATCGTGTTAGTAGCGAAGGTGGAAGTAAATCAAAAAGCAACAGTTAAGTATGTTGTTGAAGGAACAAATACAGTTCTTCATACAGACAAATTAGAAGGTAAATCTGGAGAACCAATCAACTACACAACAACAACTAAACTTGCAGAGTTAAAAGCACTTGGATATGAATTAGTAAATGACGGATTTACAACAGCGCCAGATAAGAACTTCGATAAAGATACAAAAGTTGATCAAAACTTCGTAGTAACAGTAGTTAAGACAGTTCCTGTAACACCAACAACTCCAACACCTTATGAAAATAATCCAAAAGATCCAGGTAAAGTTGTACCACCAAATCCAACTCCTCAACCAGAACCTAGTCCTGCACCAAATCCAGTTCCAGTGACACCTGAGACTCCTGAACAACCAGTAGCTCCAGTGACACCAGAACAACCAGCAGAGTCTGCTACACCACAGTATATGGATGGTCAACGTGAACTTCCAAATACAGGTACAGAAGCAAACTCTAGCCTAGCAGCACTTGGACTTCTAGGAGCCTTGAGTGGATTCGGATTGATTGCTCGTAAGAAAAGAAAAGACGAAGAATAATTCAGACTTTCTTTCAATCAGTGATTGATTCAAACTAAGAAAGAACTTGAGATTTAATATCTCAGGTTCTTTTCTTATTTTGAAAATGGTATAATAAAGTGAGAAGGATAGAGGAGAAGTGTAAATTGATCGCACAACTAGATACAAAAACAGTTTATAGTTTTATGGAGAGCGTTATTTCGATAGACAAGTATGTGAGAGCAGCTAAAGACTATGGCTACACTCATTTGGCTATGATGGATATTGACAATCTTTATGGTGCTTTCGACTTTCTAGAGATTACAAAAAAATACGGCATTCATCCTTTGTTAGGGCTTGAAATGAATGTCCTTGTAGATGATAAAGATGTGAATCTGCGCTTTTTAGCTTTATCTAGTGTGGGCTATCAGCAGTTGATGAAACTTTCAACAGCCAAGATGCAGGGGGAGAAAACATGGTCAGTCCTGTCCCAGTATCTGGAGGATATTGCGGTCATTGTGCCTTATTTTGAAGAGATTGAGTCGCTAAATCTAGGATATGATTATTATATTGGGATTTATCCAGAAACACTGACAAGCGAATTTCATCATCCAATCTTGCCCCTTTATCGGGTCAATGCTTTTGAAAGTAAGGATAGAGAAATTCTGCAAGTGTTAACAGCGATTAAAGAAAATCTACCGCTCAGAGAAGTTCCCTTGCGTTCACGACAAGATGTGCTTTTATCTGCAAGTTCTTTAGAGAAACTATTTCAAGAACGTTTTCCTCAAGCCTTGGACAATTTAGAAAAGCTTATTTCAGGCATTTCTTATGACTTGGATACTAGTCTGAAACTACCTCGCTTAATCCAGCACGACCAGCAGTAGAAGAGTTGAGAGAGCGTGTTGAATTGGGACTTGCTCAGAAGGGGTTGACTGGTAAAGAATATCAAGACCGTCTAGACCAAGAATTGGCTGTTATTCATGATATGGGTTTTGATGATTATTTCTTGGTTGTCTGGGATTTGTTGCGTTTTGGACGTTCAAATGGCTACTATATGGGAATGGGACGAGGCTCTGCAGTTGGTAGCTTGGTTTCCTATGCTTTGAATATCACAGGGATTGACCCAGTAGAGAAGAACTTGATTTTTGAACGTTTCCTCAATCGTGAACGCTATACCATGCCAGATATTGATATTGATATCCCAGATATTTATCGTCCAGATTTTATCAGATATGTTGGCAATAAATATGGCAGTAAACATGCGGCTCAAATCGTTACTTTTTCTACCTTTGGGGCCAAGCAAGCTCTGCGAGATGTTTTAAAACGTTTTGGTGTGCCAGAGTATGAATTATCTGCAATTACCAAGAAAATCAGTTTTCGTGATAATCTAAAGTCAGCCTATGAGGGCAATCTCCAGTTTCGTCAGCAAATCAATAGTAAGTTAGAATACCAAAAAGCTTTTGAAATTGCCTGCAAGATTGAAGGATATCCAAGACAAACCTCTGTCCATGCAGCTGGTGTTGTAATCAGTGACCAAGATTTGACCAACTACATCCCTCTAAAGCATGGTGACGAAATTCCACTGACTCAGTATGATGCTCATGGAGTTGAAGCTAGTGGACTTTTGAAGATGGACTTTCTGGGACTGCGAAATTTGACCTTTGTCCAGAAGATGCAAGAATTGCTTGCTGAAACAGAAGGTATTCACCTTAAAATAGAAGAAATAGATTTGGAAGACAAAGAAACGCTAGCTCTTTTTGCTTCTGGTAATACAAAAGGTATCTTTCAATTTGAGCAACCTGGTGCTATTCGTCTGCTTAAGCGTGTTCAGCCAATCTGTTTTGAAGATGTCGTAGCAACTACTTCCCTAAATCGACCAGGTGCTAGTGATTATATCAATAATTTTGTGGCAAGAAAGCATGGGCAGGAAGAAGTGACTGTTCTGGATCCAGTACTGGAGGATATTTTGGCTCCAACTTATGGCATTATGCTCTATCAGGAGCAGGTTATGCAGGTTGCTCAGCGATTTGCTGGATTTAGTCTTGGGAAGGCTGATATTTTGCGTCGAGCTATGGGGAAAAAGGATGCCTCTGCCATGCATGAGATGAGGGCTTCTTTTATTCAAGGTTCATTAGAAGCTGGCCATACTGCGGAAAAAGCAGAGCAGGTTTTTGATGTCATGGAGAAGTTTGCAGGTTATGGTTTTAACAGGTCACATGCCTATGCATACTCAGCCTTGGCTTTCCAGTTAGCCTATTTCAAAACACATTATCCAGCCATTTTTTATCAGGTCATGTTGAATTCTGCCAACAGTGATTACTTAATAGATGCACTTGAAGCAGGCTTTGAAGTGGCGCCTCTGTCCATCAATACCATTCCCTATCACGATAAAATTGCTAACAAGTCCATCTATCTAGGCCTGAAATCGATTAAGGGGGTCAGCAAGGATTTGGCGCTTTGGATTATTGAAAATAGACCTTATTCTAACATTGAAGATTTTATAGCTAAATTACCTGAGAATTATCTGAAACTTCCTCTGCTAGAACCTTTGGTAAAAGTTGGCCTTTTTGATTCATTTGAAAAAAATCGTCAAAAAGTATTTAATAATTTAGTTAATCTATTTGAATTTGTAAAAGAGTTAGGAAGTTTGTTTGGAGATACTATTTATAGTTGGCAGGAATCGGAAGATTGGACGGAACAAGAAAAATTCTATATGGAACAAGAACTTTTAGGGATAGGTGTCAGCAAACATCCCCTACAAGCTATTGCAAGTAAGGCTATTTACCCAATTACACCAATCGGAAATTTGTCAGAAAATAGCTACGCTATTATTTTGGTTGAAGTTCAGAAAATAAAAGTAATTCGTACCAAAAAGGGTGAAAATATGGCTTTCTTACAGGTAGATGACAGTAAGAAAAAATTGGATGTCACTCTCTTTTCAGACTTATATCGTCAGGTTGGACAGGAAATAAAAGAGGGAGCCTTCTATTATATAAAAGGAAAAATCCAGTCACGTGATGGCCGTCTGCAAATGATTGCACAAGAAATAAGAGAAGCAGTTGCTGAACGCTTTTGGATACAGGTGAAAAATCATGACTCGGATCAAGAAATTTTGAGAATTTTAGACCAGTATAAAGGTCCAATCCCAGTCATCATCAGGTATGAAGAGGAACAGAAAACAATCGTTTCTCCCCATCATTTTGTAGCTAAATCCAATGAACTAGAAGAAAAATTGAATGAAATAGTTATGAAAACGATTTATCGCTAAAAATACGGAAAATAGAAGAATTTTAAAATCAAATGTGGTATAATTAATAAGAATGTTAAAAGAAAAAGGAGCATAAACCAATATGAAACGTATTGCTGTTTTGACTAGTGGCGGAGACGCACCTGGTATGAACGCTGCTATCCGTGCAGTTGTTCGTCAAGCAATTTCAGAAGGAATGGAAGTGTTTGGTATCTATGACGGATATGCTGGTATGGTTGCCGGTGAAATTCATCCCCTAGATGCAGCTTCAGTAGGAGACATCATTTCTCGTGGTGGTACTTTCCTTCACTCAGCTCGTTACCCAGAGTTCGCTCAACTTGAAGGGCAACTTAAAGGAATTGAGCAATTGAAAAACACGGAATTGAAGGTGTAGTTGTTATCGGTGGTGACGGATCTTACCACGGCGCTATGCGTTTGACTGAACATGGCTTCCCAGCTATCGGTCTTCCAGGTACAATCGATAATGATATCGTTGGTACTGACTTCACAATCGGTTTTGACACAGCGGTTACAACTGCTATGGATGCTATCGATAAGATTCGTGATACATCATCAAGTCACCGTCGTACTTTTGTTATTGAAGTTATGGGACGTAACGCTGGTGATATCGCTCTTTGGGCTGGTATTGCAACTGGTGCTGATGAAATCATCATTCCTGAAGAAGGATTCAAGATTGAAGATATCGTAGAAAGCATTAAATGTGGTTATGAGTGTGGTAAAAAACACAATATCATCGTCTTGGCAGAAGGTGTTATGTCAGCAGCTGAATTTGGTAAAAAACTAAAAGAAGCTGGGGATACAAGCGACCTTCGTGTGACAGAACTTGGACATATTCAACGTGGTGGTTCTCCAACTGCGCGTGACCGTGTATTGGCGTCACGTATGGGTGCCCATGCTGTTAAACTTCTTAAAGAAGGTATCGGTGGTGTTGCGGTTGGTATCCGTAACGAAAAAATGGTTGAAAATCCAATTCTTGGAACTGCAGAAGAAGGAGCATTGTTTAGCCTTACTGCAGAAGGTAAGATTGTGGTTAACAACCCACACAAAGCCGACATTGAGCTATCTAGCTTGAATAAGAGCTTGTCATAATTTACAATTTAGTTAATAAGACCAAAAAGGTCATATATATAAAGGAGTCACAAAAATCATGAACAAACGTGTAAAAATCGTTGCAACTTTGGGTCCTGCGGTAGAAATCCGTGGTGGTAAAAAATTCGGTGAGGACGGATACTGGGGTGAAAAACTTGATGTTGAAGCTTCAGCTAAAAACATTGCTAAATTGATTGAAGCTGGTGCTAACACATTCCGTTTCAACTTCTCACACGGTGACCACCAAGAACAAGGTGAGCGTATGGCAACTGTTAAACTTGCTGAAAAACTTGCAGGTAAAAAAGTTGGTTTCCTTCTTGATACAAAAGGACCAGAAATCCGTACAGAATTGTTCGAAGGTGAAGCTAAAGAGTATTCATACAAAACTGGTGAGAAAATCCGTGTTGCAACTAAACAAGGAATCAAATCAACTCGTGAAGTGATTGCATTGAACGTTGCTGGTGCTCTTGATATCTATGATGATGTTGAAGTTGGTCGTCAAGTTTTGGTTGACGATGGTAAACTTGGTCTTCGTGTGGTTGCTAAAGATGACGCAACTCGTGAATTTGAAGTTGAAGTTGAAAACGATGGTATCATCGCTAAACAAAAAGGTGTGAATATTCCTAACACTAAAATTCCTTTCCCAGCTCTTGCTGAACGTGATAACGACGATATCCGCTTTGGTCTTGAACAAGGTATCAACTTCATCGCTATTTCGTTTGTACGTACTGAAAAAGACGTGAACGAAGTTCGTGCAATCTGTGAAGAAACTGGAAACGGACATGTTCAATTGTTCGCTAAAATCGAAAACCAACAAGGTATCGATAACTTGGATGAAATTATCGAAGCTGCTGATGGTATCATGATCGCTCGTGGTGACATGGGTATCGAAGTACCATTCGAAATGGTTCCAGTTTACCAAAAAATGATCATCACTAAAGTCAATGCTGCAGGTAAAGTTGTTATCACTGCAACAAACATGCTTGAAACAATGACTGAAAAACCACGTGCAACTCGTTCAGAAGTATCAGACGTATTTAACGCTGTTATCGACGGAACTGACGCAACAATGCTTTCAGGTGAGTCTGCAAACGGTAAATACCCACTTGAGTCAGTAACTACAATGGCTACAATCGATAAGAACGCTCAAACTCTTCTTAACGAATACGGACGTTTGAACTCAGATTCATTCGAACGTAACTCTAAGACAGAAGTAATGGCTTCAGCTGTTAAAGATGCTACTAACTCAATGGACATTAAATTGGTTGTAACTCTTACTAAGACAGGTCACACTGCACGTTTGATCTCTAAATACCGTCCAAATGCTGACATCTTGGCATTGACATTCGACGAATTGACAGAACGTGGATTGATGTTGAACTGGGGTGTTATCCCAATGTTGACAGATGCTCCATCTTCAACTGATGATATGTTCGAAATTGCTGAACGTAAAGCAGTTGAAGCAGGTCTTGTACAATCTGGTGACGATATCGTTATCGTAGCTGGTGTACCACTTGGAGAAGCTGTTCGCACAAATACAATGCGTATCCGTACAGTACGTTAATTAAATAAAAAGCCTATCATATCAAGCCTTATAGCTGTATGAAGGGCTTTTTTTGTATATAAGCAAAGTTTTTACTTTTGATTTAATGCAACTGTAGCTAAAGAGTAAATCGTTGCTTGTTCCATACTTTTTGTGTGATGTGAGTGTAAATACAGAAAAAAACAACTCCCTGATGATTCAAGGAGTTGTCTATAGTTAAATTAGTTTTTAGAAGCTGCTTGGAATTCTGGGTTTTTCCATGCTTCGTCAATGATAGCTTGCAATTCTTTAGCGGATGCTTGCATTTTTTGAGTTTCTGCGTCGTTCAATGGGATATTTACTGGACGAACGATACCATGTGCACCAACAACAGCTGGTTGACCGATAAAGACGTTCTCAACTCCGTATTGACCTTCTTGGAATACTGAAAGTGGAAGTACTGCGTTTTCATCGTCAAGGATTGCTTTAGTGATACGAGCAAGGGCTACTGCGATACCGTAGTATGTTGCACCTTTTTTGTTGATAATTGTGTAGGCTGCATCACGAACACCTTCGAACAATTCAATCAATTCAGCTTCTTGAACATTTTGAGTGTCTTTAAGGAATTCTTCAAGGTTTACACCAGCGATGTTTGCGTGTGACCAAACAGCGAACTCAGAGTCACCGTGTTCACCCATGATGTAAGCGTGAACTGAACGAGCATCTACATCCAATTTCAGCAAGTGCTTGACGGAAACGAGCTGAGTCAAGTGAAGTACCTGAACCGATAACGCGTTCTTTAGGGAAACCAGAGAATTTCCAAGTTGAGTAAGTCAAGACGTCAACTGGGTTAGCGGCAACAAGGAAGATACCTTTGAAACCTGATTCAACAACTTGAGTTACGATTGATTTGTTGATAGCAAGGTTTTTACCTACAAGGTCAAGACGAGTTTCACCTGGTTTTTGAGGTGCACCTGCAGTAATCACAACAAGGTCAGCGTCTGCACAGTCAGAGTATTGAGCTGCATAGATTTTTTTAGGTGAAGTGAAGGCAAGGGCGTGACTAAGGTCAAGTGCGTCACCAACAGCTTTTTCATGCAATTGTGGAATTTCGATAATTCCAAGCTCTTGTGCAATTCCTTGGTTAACAAGTGCAAAAGCGTAAGATGAACCTACAGCACCATCACCGACAAGGATAACTTTTTTGTGTTGTTTAGTTGAAGTCATTGTTCTAAACATCTCCTTAATTTTATTCAGGGATTTCCCCAGTTATTTTAATTCTATCACTTTTAAAAAGCTTTGTCACGAATATGCCTTTCAGTTCTTGATGTAAACGTTTTAGCTAATTTGGATACCTGAAATATGGCGGACATTATGGTATAATATTATTAATTACTAATAGTGAAATGAGGCATTTATTAATGCAGGATAGAAATTTAGTGAATGTCAATCTGACAAAGGAGATGAAGACGAGCTTTATCGATTACGCCATGAGTGTTATCGTAGCGCGGGCTCTTCCTGATGTTCGAGATGGCTTGAAACCCGTTCATCGTCGGATTCTCTACGGAATGAATGAATTGGGTGTTACTCCAGACAAACCTCATAAAAAATCTGCTCGTATTACAGGGGATGTCATGGGGAAATACCACCCACACGGGGATTCCTCTATCTATGAAGCCATGGTCCGTATGGCTCAATGGTGGAGCTACCGTTACATGCTTGTCGATGGGCATGGAAACTTTGGTTCTATGGATGGAGACGGTGCTGCTGCCCAGCGTTATACTGAGGCCCGTATGAGCAAGATTGCTCTAGAAATGCTTCGTGATATCAATAAGAATACAGTTGATTTTGTTGATAATTACGATGCCAATGAACGTGAACCCTTGGTCTTGCCAGCTCGTTTTCCAAACCTTTTGGTTAATGGAGCGACTGGTATTGCGGTTGGGATGGCAACCAATATTCCACCTCATAACTTGGGTGAAACCATTGATGCAGTGAAGTTGGTCATGGACAATCCTGAAGTGACTACTAAGGACTTGATGGAAGTTTTGCCTGGGCCAGATTTTCCAACTGGTGCCCTGGTTATGGGGAAATCAGGCATTCATAAGGCTTACGAAACAGGTAAAGGTTCGATTGTTCTTCGTTCTCGTACTGAAATCGAAGAAACTAAGACTGGGCGTGAGCGCATCGTTGTAACAGAATTTCCTTACATGGTTAATAAACCAAGGTGCACGAGCATATTGTTCGTTTGGTTCAGGAAAAACGCATTGAGGGGATCACAGCAGTACGTGATGAATCAAACCGTGAAGGTGTTCGATTTGTTATCGAAGTCAAGCGAGATGCCTCTGCCAATGTTATTCTTAATAACCTTTTCAAGATGACCCAGATGCAAACCAACTTTGGTTTCAATATGCTTGCTATCCAAAATGGCGTACCGAAGATTTTGTCTCTTCGTCAGATTTTGGATGCTTATATTGAGCACCAAAAAGAAGTGGTTGTTCGTCGTACTCGTTTTGATAAGGAAAAAGCAGAAGCGCGTGCGCACATCTTAGAAGGTCTCTTAATTGCGCTAGACCATATCGACGAAGTGATTCGCATCATCCGTGCTAGTGAAACGGATGCGGAAGCACAAGCTGAGTTGATGAGTAAGTTTAAGCTTTCTGAACGTCAAAGTCAAGCCATCCTAGATATGCGCCTTCGTCGTTTGACAGGATTGGAACGCGATAAGATTCAGTCTGAGTATGATGACCTCTTGGCTCTGATTGCGGATTTAGCAGATATTCTTGCTAGGCCAGAACGTGTTTCTCAAATCATCAAAGAAGAATTGGATGAAGTTAAGCGTAAGTTTGGCGACCAACGTCGTACGGAATTGATGGTCGGTGAAGTCTTAAGCCTCGAAGATGAGGACCTGATTGAAGAATCGGATGTCTTGATTACACTGTCAAACAAAGGTTACATCAAACGTCTGGACCAAGCTGAGTTTACCGCTCAAAAACGTGGTGGACGTGGTGTTCAAGGGACAGGCGTTAAGGATGACGATTTTGTTCGTGAGTTAGTGTCAACTAGCACCCATGATCACCTGCTCTTCTTCACAAATAAAGGACGTGTCTATCGTTTGAAAGGTTATGAAATTCCTGAGTATGGTCGGACGGCCAAAGGACTACCAGTAGTTAATCTCTTGAAATTGGATGAAGGCGAAAGTATTCAGACGATTATCAATGTTGAGTCAGAACGCAGTGATGATGCTTATCTCTTCTTCACAACCCGGTATGGTATTGTTAAGAGAACCAGCGTTAAGGAATTTGCTAACATTCGTCAAAATGGACTTAAAGCACTGAACCTTAAAGATGAAGATGAACTGATTAATGTCTTGTTGACGGAAGAAGATACGGACATTATCATTGGTACCAAGTTTGGTTATGCAGTTCGCTTTAATCAATCAGCCGTTCGTGGAATGAGTCGTATCGCTACGGGTGTGAAAGGTGTTAATCTCCGTGATGGGGACACAGTTGTTGGTGCTAGTGTGATTACAGACCAGGACGAGGTTCTTATCATCACTGAAAAAGGATTTGGTAAGCGCACCGTTGCGACTGAATATCCAACAAAAGGTCGTGGTGGTAAAGGAATGAAGACGGCTAATGTGGCTGAGAAAAATGGTCCTCTATCAGGTCTCTTGACTGTGAAAGGTGATGAAGACTTGATGATTATCACTGATACAGGTGTCATGATTCGAACCAATGTTGCCAATATTTCACAAACAGGACGCTCAACTATGGGAGTTAAAGTAATGCGTCTGGATCAAGATGCTAAAATTGTTACCTTTACAACGGTTGCAGCGGCAGAAAAAGAAGAAGTTGGGACAGAAAACGAAACAGAAGGTGAAGCATAATGTCTCAAAAAAATAATAAAAAGAAAAACAAACGAAAAAATCTGCTGACAAATATCCTGGCAGGATTTCTGATACTACTATCAATTGCTTTGATTTTTAATGCTAAAATTCGTGATATTTTCATAGTTTGGAATACCAATAAGTACCAAGTTAGTCAGGTATCAAAAGAAAAAATAGAAGAAAATCAGGATACAGAAGGAAATTTTGATTTTGATTCTGTCAAAGCTATCTCCTCGGAAGCTGTTCTAGCTTCTCAATGGGATGCTCAAAAATTACCAGTTATTGGCGGAATTGCAGTTCCTGAATTAGAAATGAATCTGCCAATTTTTAAAGGGCTTGATAATGTCAATCTCTTCTATGGTGCTGGTACCATGAAACGCGATCAAGTGATGGGGAAAGGAAATTATAGTCTAGCTAGTCATCATATTTTTGGTGTCAATAATGCTAATAAAATGTTATTTTCTCCTTTAGATAACGCTAAAAATGGCATGAAGATTTATCTAACCGATAAAAATAAAGTTTATACTTATGAAATACGTGAAGTCAAACGTGTTACACCGGATCGTGTTGATGAAGTTGATGATAGAGATGGGGTCAATGAGATTACCTTAGTAACCTGTGAAGATCTTGCTGCTACAGAACGTATTATTGTAAAAGGCGATTTGAAAGAAACAAAAGAATATTCACAAACATCTGATGAAATCCTAACAGCTTTCAATCAACCATATAAACAATTTTATTAATACAAATCAGTGAAATCTTGGATTTCACTGATTTTTTTAAGATTTTCATAAAAATAAACTTTTATGAAATACAGAAAACGCTTCCTTAATTTTAAAGTTTGTGATATAATTATCAGGTAAAAAATTTTTAGGAGTTTATTATGGTTTCTTCAGAATTTATCTCAAAGATTGAATTTGCTTGCAAGAAGAAAGAAAGTCTTTATAGTCAAGCAAATTTAAGTATGCGATTCGTTCTATGTTCGCAGGTGCATTTTTAACCTTCAGTACTGCTGCTGGTGCAGTTGGGGCTGACTTGATTAATAAAATTGCACCAGGTAGTGGACGTTTCCTCTTCCCCTTTGTCTTTGCTTGGGGATTGGCCTACATTGTTTTCTTGAATGCCGAGTTGGTAACATCAAACATGATGTTCTTGACTGCTGGTAGTTTCTTGAAAAAAATCTCTTGGAGAAAAACAGCTGAGATTTTACTTTACTGTACCTTGTTTAACCTTATCGGAGCCTTGATAGCAGGTTGGGGCTTTGCCCACTCAGCAGCTTATGCACATCTGACTCACGATAGTTTCATTTCAGGGGTTGTTGAGATGAAGTTAGGCCGCTCAAATGAATTAATCTTGCTTGAGGCGATTTTGGCAAATATTTTCGTAAATATTGCGATTCTTTCATTTGTTTTGGTCAAAGATGGTGGTGCCAAACTTTGGCTTGTGTTGTCAGCAATTTACATGTTTGTATTCTTAACAAACGAGCACATTGCGGCGAACTTTGCTTCTTTCGCGATTGTAAAATTCAGTGTTGCTGCTGATTCAATTGCTAACTTCGGTGTTGGGAATATGCTTCGCCACTGGGGTGTAACCTTCATTGGAAACTTTATCGGAGGAGGTCTTTTGATGGGTCTTCCATATGCCTTCCTCAATAAAAATGAAGATACTTATGTAGATTAAGAAAATGAGCACGATTGATTCGTGCTTTTTTCGATTTTGTAAGAAGTAATAGCCGCTTCTTATATCAAAATATAGAAAAGAGGTATTAGTCAAGATAGGTAGATAGTGCTACAATATCCTTAATGAAACTATATGGAGGTAGCCTTATGACTCGTGATTTTAAATTTGAAACCTTACAATTGCATGCTGGTCAAGTTGTGGATCCAGCAACTAAGTCTCGTGCAGTGCCGATTTATCAAACAACATCCTTTGTTTTTGATGACACGCAGGAAGGTGCCGATCTGTTTGCCTTGAGGAAACCAGGGAACATTTATACTCGTATCACCAATCCTACAACAGCTGCCTTTGAAGAAAGAATTGCTGCCCTTGAAGGTGGTGTTGGAGCTCTTGCAACCGCATCAGGTATGGCTGCAGTGACTTATACGATTTTGGCGCTTGCCCACGCTGGTGACCATGTTGTAGCAGCCTCAACTATTTACGGTGGAACATTCAATCTTTTGAAAGAAACCCTTCCTCGTTATGGTATCACAACAACCTTTGTCGATGTTGATAATTTGGAGGAAGTAGAAGCAGCGATCAATGACAATACCAAGCTTGTTTTGATTGAAACCTTGGGTAACCCTTTGATTAACATTCCTGACTTGGAAAAATTGGCTGAGATTGCGCATAGACACCGGATTCCACTCATTTCGGACAATACCTTTGCAACACCTTACTTGATTAATGTATTTTCTCACGGTGTAGATATTGCCATTCACTCTGCGACTAAGTTTATCGGTGGGCATGGTACGACTATTGGAGGAGTGATTGTCGATAGCGGGCGTTTTGACTGGGTGGCTTCAGGAAAATTCCCTCAATTTGTTGAGGAAGATCCAAGCTATCATAACTTGAGCTATACTCGTGATGTGGGTGCGGCAGCCTTTATTATCGCTGTCCGTGTTCAATTGCTTCGTGATACAGGTGCAGCCTTGTCACCATTTAATGCCTTTTTCTTGCTTCAAGGACTTGAAACCCTTTCACTTCGTGTGGAACGTCATGTGCAAAATGCAGAGAAAATTGTTGATTTTCTCGTCAACCATCCTAAGGTAGAAAAGGTAAATTATCCAAAACTAGCAGATAGTCCATATCATGCCTTGGCTGAGAAATACTTGCCAAAAGGTGTGGGCTCCATCTTTACCTTCCATGTCAAAGGTGGAGAGGCAGAAGCTCGCAAGGTAATTGATCATTTAGAAATCTTTTCTGACCTTGCAAATGTGGCAGATGCTAAATCACTTGTTGTCCATCCAGCAACAACTACTCACGGTCAATTGTCAGAAAAAGACCTGGAAGCAGCAGGTGTCACACCAAATCAAATCCGCTTGTCTATCGGACTCGAAAATGTAGAGGATTTGATTGAAGATTTGCGCTTGGCCTTGGAGAAAATTTAAAGTAAAAGAAGATAAACAGTGGGTTTCGACTCACTGTTTTTGATTTTCCCTCAGGCATGATATAATGGTTACAGAAGTCTAGAAAGAGGAACGATATGAACGAAATCAAATGCCCCAACTGTGGGGAAGTCTTTACAGTAAATGAAAGCCAGTATGCCGAACTCTTGTCTCAAGTGAGAACAGCAGAGTTTGATAAGGAATTGCACGATCGGATGAAGCAGGAACTGGCCTTGGCTGAGCAAAAGGCAATGAATGAACAACAGTCTAAACTGGCTCAAAAAGACCAAGAAATTGCGCAATTGCAGAGCCAAATCCAAAACTTTAATACAGAAAAAGAATTGGCCAAGAAAGAGGTTGAACAGACAAGCCATGAGGCATTATTAGCAAAGGACAAGGAAGTACAGGCCTTGGAAAACCAATTGGCAACCTTGCGTTTGGAGCATGAAAATCAACTACAGAAGACCCTTTCTGACCTAGAAAAAGAACGAGACCAGGTTAAAAATCAGCTTCTCTTGCAAGAAAAGGAAAACGAGTTGTCTTTGGCTTCTGTTAAACAAAACTATGAAGCACAGCTCAAAGCAGCCAGTGAACAGGTCGAGTTCTATAAGAATTTCAAAGCCCAGCAATCTACAAAAGCCATCGGGGAAAGTCTGGAACAGTATGCAGAGAGTGAGTTTAACAAGGTCCGTAGTTTCGCCTTTCCAAATGCCTACTTTGAGAAGGATAACAAGGTTTCTGCGCGTGGGTCTAAGGGGGACTTTATCTTCCGTGAGAGTGATGAAAATGGGGTCGAAATTATTTCCATCATGTTTGAAATGAAAAATGAAGCAGATGGAACAGAGAAGAAGCACAAGAATGCAGATTTTTACAAGGAATTGGACAAGGACCGTCGGGAGAAGAACTGTGAGTATGCCGTTTTGGTGACCATGCTTGAGGCCGATAATGACTACTTTAACACGGGGATTGTTGACGTCAGCCACGAGTATGAAAAGATGTATGTTGTTCGTCCTCAATTCTTTATCCAGTTGATTGGACTCCTGAGAAATGCGGCGCTTAATTCCCTAAAATACAAGCAAGAGTTGGCACTTGTCCGTGAACAAAATATAGATATTACACATTTTGAGGAAGACTTGGATGCCTTTAAGCTAGCTTTTGCCAAGAACTACAACTCTGCTTCAACTAACTTTGGTAAAGCAATCGATGAAATCGATAAGGCCATCAAACGCATGGAAGAGGTTAAGAAATTCCTAACTACATCTGAAAACCAACTTCGCTTAGCTAACAATAAGCTGGAAGATGTTTCCGTCAAAAAATTGACTCGTAAAAATCCAACTATGAAAGCGAAATTTGAAGCATTGAAGGGGGAGTAGAAAGCAAAAATGAACGGTATTATCAACTTAAAAAAAGAAGCGGGCATGACCTCGCATGATGCGGTTTTTAAACTGCGTAAGATTTTGGGAACCAAGAAGATTGGTCATGGTGGGACCTTGGATCCGGATGTAGTGGGTGTTTTGCCCATTGCAGTTGGCAAGGCGACACGCATGGTCGAGTTTATGCAGGACGAGGGCAAGGTCTATGAGGGGGAAATCACTCTGGGTTATTCCACGACGACTGAGGATGCCAGTGGGAAAGTGGTCGCAGAGACACCTGTTTTGTCGCACTTGGATGAAAAGCTTGTCGATGAAGCGATTGCCAGTCTGACTGGGCCTATTACCCAGATTCCACCTATGTATTCGGCAGTCAAGGTCAATGGTCGCAAGCTTTATGAGTATGCGCGTGCTGGTCAGGAAGTGGAGCGTCCAGAACGTCAGGTGACCATTTATCAATTTGATCGGACAAGCCCTATTTCTTATGAGGATCACCTCGCACGATTCACTTTCGTGTAAAATGTAGCAAGGGAACTTATATTCGTACCTTGTCAGTTGACTTGGGAGAAAAATTGGGTTATGCGGCTCATATGTCACATCTGATTCGAACAAGTGCTGCTGGCTTACAGCTAGAAGACGCTCTTACCTTGGAAGAAATTGCTGAAAGAGTGGAGGCTGGTCAACTGGACTTTCTCCATCCTCTAGAGATTGGAACAGGGGATCTTGTTAAAGTTTTCCTAACTCCAGAAAAGGCTACAGAAGTGCGCTTTGGTCGTTTTATCGAACTCGAACAAACAGAACAAGAATTAGCTGCCTTTGAAGATGATAAATTGCTAGCCATTCTTGAAAAACGGGGCAATCTCTACAAACCACGAAAGGTTTTTAGCTAGTCTAACTGAGGTGTAGGGAGTGTTGTTTCCCTTAGACTATCCAAAATCAGACTATAAATTTTGCAAAAAATGTGATAGAATAGACCACGGATAAAAAAACGGAGGATAGCATGCAAAATAGACCAATCATTATCGGAGTGACAGGTGGTTCTGGTGGTGGTAAGACCAGTGTTTCAAGAGCCATTTTATCGCATTTTCCTGATGAAAAGATTTCCATGATTGAGCACGATTCATACTACAAGGATCAGTCTCATTTGACCTTTGAAGAGCGTGTCAAAACCAATTACGACCATCCTTTTGCCTTTGATACAGACTTGATGATCGAGCAGATTAAGGAATTGTTGGCAGGGCGTCCGGTGGACATCCCGACTTATGACTATACAGAGCATACACGGAGTAGCAAGACTTATCGTCAGGAGCCTCAAGATGTCTTTATCGTTGAGGGGATTTTGGTCTTGGAGGACAAGCGCCTGCGCGATTTGATGGATATCAAGATTTTTGTGGATACGGATGACGATGTGCGCATTATTCGTCGTATCAAGCGCGATATGGAAGAGCGTGGCCGTAGCCTTGATAGCGTTATTGACCAGTACTTAGGTGTGGTTAAACCAATGTACCACCAGTTTATCGAGCCAACTAAGCGTTATGCTGATATCGTCATTCCTGAAGGGGTTAGCAATACAGTGGCTATCGATCTTTTGACGACCAAGATTGCAAAGATTTTGGAAGAAGCTCGAAACAGCAAATAATCAGATGTGGAGGCTTTGCCTCCTTTTTCTATTTTTCTCTCATAATGGTACATAAATGGAGATTTTTAGGCATATTTTTGGTATAATAATACCCATGAAAGAGCAAGAAAATGAATAGTAGGTGGAGATGGAAAAGTATTTATCGGTAACAACTTTGACCAAGTATCTGAAAATGAAATTCGATAAAGACCCTTATTTGGAACGGGTCTATTTAACTGGTCAAGTTTCCAATTTTCGTAAACGACCTACTCACCAATATTTCTCCTTAAAAGATGACCATGCAGTTATTCAAGCGACTATTTGGTCTGGAATTTATCAGAAATTAGGTTTCGACCTGGAAGAAGGGATGAAGATCAATGTGATTGGGCGTGTACAGGTCTATGAACCGAGTGGTAGCTACTCCATCATCATTGAAAAGGCTGAGCCTGATGGAGTTGGTGCGCTTGCGATTCAGTTTGAACAACTCAAGAAAAAATTGACAGAAGAAGGCCTGTTTCAAGAACGCTTCAAGCAACCTCTGCCCCAATTTTCTAAGAGAATTGGGGTAGTAACCAGTCGCAGTGGAGCCGTTATTCGAGATATTATCACGACCGTCAGCAGGCGATTTCCAGGTGTCGATATCCTGCTTTATCCAACTAAGGTGCAAGGTGAAGGGGCAGCAGAAGAAATTGCTCGAAATATTGCGCGTGCTAATCAACGGGACGATTTGGATTTGCTGATTATTGGTCGTGGTGGAGGTTCTATCGAGGATCTTTGGGCCTTTAACGAAGAAATTGTGGTACGAGCTATTTGAATCTCGTTTACCAATCATTTCTAGTGTAGGGCATGAGACGGATGTGACCTTGGCAGATTTTGTAGCGGATCGCCGAGCTGCGACGCCGACAGCGGCAGCTGAACTAGCAACACCTGTGACCAAGTTGGATGTATTGGCTCATTTGCAAAATCAAGAAAAACGAATGGCTACGGCAGTCCGAAATGTTCTATCTAAGAAACAAGAGGCTTTGAAAAAATGCAGTCAGTCTGTTATCTTTAGACAACCAGAACGTTTGTATGATGGCTATTTGCAACGCTTGGATCAACTGCAACTGCGTTTAAAACAAAGTTTGCGAACACAGATTTCTGATAACAAGCAATTGGTCCAAGCAAGGACGCATCGACTGGTTCAGTTATCACCTATTACCAAAATTCAACGTTATCAAGACCGTCTAGGACAGTTGGACAAGCTCCTCCGTAGCCAAATGGCTCTGGTTTATGATGCCAAGGTTGCTGAGGTGAAGCGACTTTCAGAAGCCTTGTTGATGTTGGATACCAGTCGAATCGTGGCGCGTGGTTATGCTATTGTCAAGAAAGAAGATTCAGTAGTCGATTCGGTTGAGAATTTAAAGAAAACAGACCAAGTAACGCTTTTGATGCGAGATGGTCAAGTAGAATTAGAGGTTAAAGATGTCAAAACAAAGAAATTTGAGGAAAATCTAGCAGAACTGGAGACTATTGTCCAAAGTTTGGAAAATGGTGAAATTGCTCTGGAAGATGCGATTGCTGCCTTTCAAAAGGGCATGGTCTTGTCAAAAGAGCTCCAAGCTACGCTAGACAAGGCTGAAAAGACTTTGGTCAAGGTTATGCAAGAAGACGGAACAGAAAGTGATTTTGAATGAAAAAGCAAGAAAAATTAGCTCTTGTCGAGTCGGCCTTGGAAGACTTTTATGGAGACCAGCAGTTTGCCTCTAGTTTGCGAGAGTCTGTTCTCTATTCCATTCATGCTGGTGGCAAGCGTATTCGACCTTTTCTTCTGTTAGAAGTTCTGGAAGCCTTGCAGGTGGCTATTAAACCAGCACATGCACAGGTGGCTGCGGTCTTGGAAATGATTCATACAGGGAGCTTGATTCACGATGATCTGCCAGCTATGGATGATGATGATTACCGTCGAGGACGATTGACCAATCACAAGAAATTCGGTGAAGCTATGGCCATTTTGGCTGGAGATGCTTTATTCCTGGACCCCTATGCCTTGATTGCGCAGGCAGATTTGTCAAGTCAGATTAAGGTAGACTTGATTGCCAACTTATCTCTTGCTTCAGGTAGTCTGGGTATGGTGGCTGGGCAAGTTTTGGACATGGAGGGTGAACACCAGCACTTGTCCTTGGAAGAACTCCAGACTATTCATGCTAATAAGACTGGAAAACTACTAGCTTATCCCTTCCAAGCAGCTGCTATTATAGCCGAATTGGCACCTGAAATTCAGGCAAAACTGAAAACTGTTGGGGAATTGATTGGGCTTGCTTTTCAGGTCAGAGACGATGTGTTGGATGTGACAGCTAGTTTTGAGGAAATCGGTAAGACACCACAAAAGGATTTGCAGGCTGAAAAGTCAACCTACCCAGCCTTGTTAGGCTTGGAAGAGGCCATTGCCTTTTGCAACCAGACTTTGGATCAAGCTAATGCCAAATTAGAAGAAATTGCCCAGCAGATTCCCTTTGAAATAGAATCGATTGTAAAAGTAGTAGAAAGTTTGAGAATCAATGGCTAAGGAAAGAGTGGATGTACTAGCTTATAAACAGGGCTTGTTTGAAACGCGAGAACAGGCCAAGCGTGGTGTGATGGCTGGCCTAGTCGTAGCAGTTCTGAATGGAGAACGGTTTGACAAACCAGGAGAGAAAATTCCCGATGACACCGAGCTAAAACTTAAGGGGGAGAAACTCAAGTATGTCAGCCGTGGTGGCTTGAAATTAGAAAAGGCCTTGCAAGTCTTTGATTTGTCAGTGGAAGGAGCAACCACAATTGATATAGGTGCTTCTACTGGAGGTTTTACCGATGTTATGCTACAGAATGGTGCCGAGTTAGTCTTTGCAGTTGATGTTGGTACTAATCAGTTGGCTTGGAAACTACGCCAAGACCCACGAGTTGTCAGCATGGAGCAGTTTAATTTCCGCTATGCTGAAAGACCGATTTCGAGCAGGAACCGAGCTTTGCCAGTATTGATGTGAGTTTCATTTCCCTCAGCCTTATTTTACCGGCCTTACACCGTGTGTTATCTGATCAAGGTCAGGCTGTGGCTTTGGTTAAGCCGCAGTTTGAGGCAGGCCGTGAGCAGATTGGGAAAAATGGAATCATTCGTGATGCTAAGGTCCATCAACATGTCCTTGAATCTGTCACAACCATGGCAGTAGAGGAAGGCTTTTCAGTCCTTGGTTTGGACTTTTCTCCCATCCAAGGTGGGCATGGAAATATTGAATTTTTAGCGTATTTGAAAAAAGAAGAGTCAGCAGGCAATCAGGTTCTTGCTGAGATTGAAGAAGTAGTAGAGAGGGCGCATAGTCAATTTAAAAATGAATAAAAAAGAGAGACTTGAAAAAATTAGACGATTTGTGACAGATTATCAAATCGGTACACAAGAAGAAATTGTAGAACATTTGAAAGAGGCAGGCATCAGTGCCACTCAGGCAACGGTATCCCGAGATATCAAAGAGCTAGGTATTGTCAAAATTCCTTTGAGAGACAATACCTATGTCTATGAATTGCCAAAATCAATCGTGAAAAGTTTGCAACTGGCTGAAGACAATATCGAATCGGCTCAATTGATGGATAAGATGATCAATCTCCAAGTTATCCCTGGAAATACAGCTTTTGTAAAAGCTCAGTTAACCGAGACTTTTGCGGACAAGATTTTCAGCTGTTTAGCTGATGATAGCTCGATTTAGTCATTGCCAGAAGTGAAAGTCTAGCTGAGGAAATCTTTGAACAAGTAAAAAATTGGTAGGTCTATATGTTACTTGAAATTTCGATAAAAAACTTTGCTATTATTGAGGCTATTTCCCTCAATTTTGAAAAGGGAATGACTGTCCTGACTGGTGAAACGGGTGCAGGGAAGTCGATTATCATTGATGCTATGAATATGATGTTGGGAGCTCGTGCTACGACAGATGTTATTCGTCATGGTGCTCTAAAGGTAGAGATTGAGGGGCTTTTCTCAGTTGAGAATAGTCGCCTTTTACAGGAAATTTTTGATGAGCAAGGTTTGGAAATGGGGGATGAAATTATCATCCGTCGTGAAATCTTGCAAAATGGTCGTAGTATCAGCCGTGTGAATGGCCAGATGGTCAATCTGTCTGTTTTGCGTGCTATTGGGCAACATCTGGTGGATATTCATGGTCAGCATGACCAAGAGGAGTTAATGCGCCCTCAACTGCATATCCAGATGTTGGATGAATTCGGCGATGTAGCTTTTTGGGACTTGAAAGAAACCTATCAAACGAGTTTTGATGCCTACCGAAAAATGCGTAAGCAGGTTCTGGAAGTCAAGAAAAATCAACAGGAACACAAGTCTCGTATTGAAATGTTGGAATTTCAAATGGCAGAGATTGAGGCAGCAAACTTGCAGGCTGGAGAAGATTTGGCTCTCAATAAAGAGCGTGATAAACTTCTCAATCATAAATATTGCGGATACGCTGACCAATGCCTACAGTATGTTGGACAATGAAGAGTTCTCGAGTCTGGCCAATGTTCGTTCAGCCATGAATGACATGGAAAGTGTTGAAGAGTATGACCCTGAATACCGTGAAATTTCAAGCTCTCTGTCTGAGACCTACTATGTCTTAGAAGATATTAGCAAACGTTTGGAAGCTATTATTGAAGACCTTGATTTTGACGGCAATCGTCTCATGCAGGTTGAGAATCGTTTGGACCTCCTTCATACTATTACCCGCAAGTATGGTGGGACTGTAGACGATGTCTTGCTTTATTTTGCTAAGATTACAGAAGAATACAATCTCTTGACAGGCAATAATCTTTCGTCTGAGGACATGGAAACCGAGCTCAAGAAATTGGAAGTTAATCTTGTCGATTTGGCAGGCCAGCTTGTATCTGCTCGTCATGACTTGGCCCAGCAGCTCGAAGCAGAGATTAAACAAGAGCTTCAAGACCTTTATATGGAAAAAGCCCAGTTTCAAGTTCGTTTTAGCAAGGGCAAATTCAGTCGTGAGGGAAATGAAATGGTTGAGTTTTATATTTCAACCAACCCTGGCGAAGACTTTAAACCCTTAGTTAAGGTTGCATCTGGTGGGGAATTATCTCGTCTCATGCTAGCCATTAAGTCTGCCTTTCACGTAAAGAGGGCAAGACAAGTATTGTCTTTGATGAGGTGGATACGGGAGTTTCAGGTCGTGTAGCTCAGGCGATTGCACAGAAAATTCATAAAATTGGTCAGCATGGTCAGGTTCTGGCTATTTCCCATTTGCCACAAGTGATTGCGATTGCGGATTATCAATTCTTTATTGAGAAGATTAGTAATGACCATTCAACAGTTTCGACTGTTCGTCTCTTGACGGTTGAAGAGCGAGTGGAGGAAGTTGCTAAGATGTTGGCTGGTGATGATGTGACGGAAGCAGCCCTGACGCAAGCCAGAGAATTGTTGAGAAACAGGGAGAAATAAGATGACAGACTATTATGTAATTGGAGATGTTCATGGAAAAGCAGGGATGCTAGAAGACCTTCTCAAAACCTGGGATGGTCAGACCCCGTTGCTCTTTCTAGGGGATTTGATTGACCGTGGTGAAGATAGTCGCCGTGTCCTAGAGATGGTTATGGACTTGGTCGATAATCAAGGGGCAATCTGTTTGTCAGGAAACCACGAGTATATGTTTTTGACTTGGCTCGATGACCCAGAAGAAAGCTATGACCACTATCGTCGCAATGGTGGAGATACAACCATTAACTCTATCTTAGGTCGTCCTTTGGATGCCCCAGTTGATGGAGTTGAGGATGCCAAGCGTGTTGCTACTGAAGCGGCAGATTTGGTCGAATTCATTCGTCAAATGTCATTTGTGGTGGAGACAGACAAGTATATCTTTGTTCATGCAGGTATTGATTTGACCTTGGATGACTGGCGTGAAACCACAGATTATAAAAAGTCTGGCTTAGAAAACCATTCCACGAAGCAGAAAATCATACTGGAAAAATCATTGTCTTCGGCCATACACCGGTTTATGGTTTGTTACAGCAAGAGCGTGGTACTGCTGAGCTTTGGACTACAGAAGATGGCAAGATTGGAATGGATGGAGGAGCTGTTTATGGTGGTGTCCTTCACGGGATTGTCTTTACAGATCAAGGAATGACAGAACATCACTTTATTGAAAATGACGGCTTTGTCGCTGAAGATTAGTACTCCTAGCAGGGTATGGTCTTGTCAAAAAGTCAAAAACAATTTATAATAAATAGATACCCTGAAAGGAAGAGAATCATGAACTTAGAAGAATTGAAAAAACGACAGGAGAAGATCCGTAACTTCTCTATTATCGCCCATATTGACCACGGAAAGTCGACTCTAGCAGACCGTATTTTGGAAAAAACAGAGACAGTTTCCAGTCGTGAAATGCAAGCTCAACTTTTGGATAGCATGGATCTAGAGCGAGAACGTGGGATTACCATTAAGTTGAATGCCATCGAGCTGAATTATACTGCAAAAGATGGGGAAACTTATATTTTTCACTTGATTGACACGCCGGGGCACGTTGACTTTACCTATGAAGTTTCACGTTCGCTAGCTGCCTGTGAGGGAGCGATTTTAGTAGTTGATGCTGCTCAAGGGATTGAGGCTCAAACCCTTGCCAACGTTTATCTGGCCTTGGACAATGATTTGGAAATCATGCCAGTCATTAATAAAATTGACCTGCCGGCTGCAGATCCAGAGCGCGTGCGTACAGAGATTGAAGATGTCATTGGTTTGGATGCCAGTGAAGCAGTTTTGGCTTCTGCCAAGGCTGGAATTGGTATCGAGGAAATTCTCGAGCAAATCGTAGAAAAAGTGCCAGCTCCAACAGGTGATGTGACGGCGCCGCTTAAGGCCTTGATTTTCGACTCAGTTTATGATGCTTACCGTGGGGTTATTCTACAAGTGCGTGTCATGGATGGGGTGGTTAAACCTGGCGATAAGATTCAGCTTATGAGCAATGGTAAGACTTTTGATGTTACGGAAGTCGGTATCTTTACACCCAAGGCAGTTGGTCGTGATTTCCTTGCGACTGGTGACGTTGGTTATATTGCAGCTTCTATTAAGACGGTTCAGGATACGCGTGTGGGTGATACCGTTACCTTGGCAACCAATCCTGCGGCAGAGCCATTACATGGTTACAAGCAGATGAATCCTATGGTCTTTGCGGGTCTATATCCTATCGAGTCAAACAAGTACAATGACCTACGTGAAGCCCTTGAAAAATTGCAACTGAATGATGCTAGTCTTCAGTTTGAACCAGAAACATCTCAGGCACTTGGATTTGGTTTCCGTTGTGGTTTCCTTGGACTTCTCCATATGGATGTTATCCAAGAGCGTTTAGAACGTGAGTTCAACATTGACCTCATCATGACAGCTCCATCTGTTATCTATAAGGTCAACTTGACCGACGGTGAGTCTATGGATGTGTCCAACCCGTCTGAATTCCCAGACCCAACTAAGATTGCGACCATTGAGGAACCTTATGTTAAGGCGCAAATCATGGTACCACAGGAGTTTGTCGGGGCAGTAATGGAATTAGCTCAGCGTAAGCGTGGGGACTTTGTGACTATGGATTATATCGATGATAACCGTGTCAATGTTATCTATCAAATTCCACTGGCTGAAATCGTCTTTGACTTCTTTGATAAGCTTAAGTCTTCGACACGTGGTTATGCAAGTTTTGACTACGAATTGTCAGAATATCGCCCATCTAAGCTGGTCAAAATGGATATCCTTCTCAACGGAGACAAGGTGGATGCCCTTAGCTTTATCGTTCACAAGGATTTTGCCTACGAACGTGGGAAACTTATCGTTGATAAGCTCAAGAAAATCATCCCTCGTCAACAATTTGAAGTTCCAATCCAAGCAGCTATTGGACACAAGATTGTTGCTCGTACTGATATCAAGGCCCTTCGTAAGAACGTACTTGCTAAATGTTATGGTGGTGACGTTTCTCGTAAGCGTAAGCTACTGGAAAAACAAAAAGCTGGTAAGAAACGCATGAAAGCCATCGGATCAGTAGAAGTTCCCCAAGAAGCCTTCCTCAGCGTCTTGAGTATGGATGAAGAATAAGTTATCAGAATTGTTTTTCTTGTTCATAGGAAATTTATATAAGAATCAATCGTAAAGTAGGCTTAAATGGTCTGCTTTTTTTATTTCTAGATCAGAAAAAATGTTTGAAATGTTTGTTTGTGTGTTTGTTTTTTAATAACAAATCACAAAAACAACAAAAGTATAAAAAAAAAGACAAAAAACAACAGAAAATCATTGACAACGGTTTCATATAGTGTTATACTTATAGCATAAAGTTAATGGAAAGAAGGGAAAACCTTATGGGATTAGATCATTTCTTTGACAAAAACCTTGTGTTTTGCTTAGAAGCGGATAATCAAGAACATCTCTTTGATCAGGTAGCAACTTTATTGGAAGAACGAGAAATCGTAACTCCAACCTATCGTGAAGCCTTGATCACGCGTGAAAAGTCATTTCCAACTGGCTTAGATATGGAATTTGGGTAAGGATTTGCCGAATGTGGCTATTCCTCACACGGATATTGTTCATAATCTAGCCGAAAAAGTTGTGGTCGTTCGATTAGAAAAACCAGTGACTTTCCACAATATGATTGCGCCAGATAAGGAAGTAGAAGTATCTTTACTCTTCTTTATCATTAATAACTCAAGTTCAAGCCAAACGAACATTCTTGCTCAGTTGATGGACTTCTTTACTGGAAATGGTCATCTTGAAGACCTATCAAAAATTTCTGAAGCAGAAGCCCTCTATGCTTATATTGCTGAAGCAATCGCTTAATCTTGTCTATTAAAAATATTAAATTGGAGGAAATCCATATGATTAAAATTCTTGCTGCCTGCGGTGCAGGTGTTAACTCAAGCCACCAAATTAAAAGTGCTCTTGAAGAAGAACTTTCAAACCGTGGTTACGATGTTCACTGTGATGCAGTTATGGTAAAAGACGTTAACGAAGACCTTATCAAAGGCTATGACATCTTCACACCAATTGCTGCTACAGATCTTGGTTTTGACCCAGGTATTCCAGTTATCGAAGCTGGACCAATCTTATTCCGTATCCCAGCAATGAGCGCTCCAGTATTTGACAATATTGAAGCAGCTATTAAAGAACACGGGTTAAGCTAATTTTAATTTGTTAACATTCATATAACATAAAAAGGGAGGAACTGTTATGGATGCAATCTTTGACCTAATCAAAGACTTTTTCAAGCCCATCTTAGATATGGGTGGACCTGTCATCATGTTAATTATTTTGACAGTATTGGCTTTACTTTTTGGAGTGAAATTCTCCAAAGCGCTTGAAGGTGGTATCAAACTTGCCATCGCTCTTACAGGTATCGGTGCCATCATCGGTATGCTAAATGGTGCTTTCTCAGCATCACTTGCAAAATTCGTTGAAAACACAGGTATCCAATTGAGTATCACTGACGTTGGTTGGGCACCACTTGCAACAATCACTTGGGGATCTGCTTGGACACTTTACTTCTTGCTCATCATGTTGATTGTCAACGTAGTGATGCTTGCTATGAAGAAAACCGATACACTTGATGTCGATATCTTTGATATCTGGCACTTGTCTATCACAGGTCTTTTGATTAAATGGTATGCTGACAACAATGGTGTGAGCCAAGGGGTTTCACTCTTTATTGCTACAGCAGCTATCGTCCTTGTTGGTGTGTTGAAAATTATCAACTCTGATTTGATGAAACCTACATTTGATGACCTTCTTAACGCTCCAAGTTCATCACCAATGACATCAACTCACATGAACTACATGATGAACCCAATTATCATGGTTTTGGATAAGATTTTTGAGAAATTCTTCCCAGGCCTTGATAAATATGACTTTGACGCTGCTAAATTGAACAAGAAAATCGGTTTCTGGGGTTCTAAATTCTTTATCGGTTTCATCCTTGGTATTGTTATCGGTATTATGGGAACTCCACATCCAATTGCAGGTGTTGAAGATGCAGATAAATGGCGTCTGGTTATTAAAGGATGGTTGTCTCTTGGTTTGACTGCCGGTGTATCTTTGGAACTCTTCTCACTTATCGGTTCTTGGTTCATCGCAGCAGTAGAACCACTTTCACAAGGTATTACAAACGTTGCTACTAAACGTCTTCAAGGACGTAAATTCAACATCGGTCTTGACTGGCCATTCATCGCTGGTCGTGCTGAAATCTGGGCTTGTGCCAACGTACTTGCACCAATCATGTTGATTGAAGCAGTGCTTCTTTCAAAAGTCGGAAATGGTATCTTGCCACTTGCAGGTATCATCGCTATGGGTGTTACTCCAGCTCTCTTGGTTGTAACACGTGGTAAATTGCTCCGTATGATTATCTTCGGAACACTCTTGTTGCCACTCTTCCTTCTTTCAGGTACACTTATCGCACCATTTGCAACAGAACTTGCTAAAGGTGTAGGTGCCTTCCCAGCAGGTGTGAGTGAAACTCAATTGATCACTCACTCAACTCTTGAAGGACCAATCGAAAAACTTCTTGGTTGGACAATTGGTAACACTACAACAGGTGATATCAAAGCAATCCTTGGTGCAGTAGTCTTCCTTGTATTCTATATCGGTATCTTTGCTTGGTACAGAAAACAAATGATCAAACGTAACGAAGAGTACGCAGCAAAAGCAAAATAATGCGCTCCTATAAAATGTAAATTGTTAAAGCTAGGTTGTTATTTTCCTGATAGGAGTGACAGCCTAGTTTTTTATAAACTATCAAGAAATCGGAGAAAATAATGGTAATTGAATTAAAATCAGAACAATTAAGAGTTCAATTTAACAGTTTTGGTGGGGCTCTTTCTTCTATAAAAGATGCTGAGGGACTTGAGTATTTGTGGCAAGGTGCTGCTACTTATTGGAGTGGACAAGCTCCTGTTCTCTTTCCCATTTGTGGTTCTTTGAGAGAGGATATAGCCCTCTATATAGATGAGAAGGGGCAAGAAAGCAAAGGAAACATTCCTCGTCATGGTTTGGTTCGTAAGAAAGAATTTGAATTAGTTGAACAGACAGATAATAGTGTAACTTTTGCAATTGAAGACGATGAGAATAGCTATCAAAACTATCCTTATCATTTCCGACTAGAAATCACTTATAGCCTTACTAGCAAGACAGTACGGACTCAATACAAAATATTTAATAAAGAAACCAGCAAGGTCATGCCTTATTTTATTGGTGGACATCCAGGATTTAATTGTCCTCTACTGGATGATGAAGTCTACGAAGATTACTATATAGAGTTTGAGAAAGAAGAGACTTGCTCTGTTCCACGTCCTTTCCCAGAAACGGGTATGTTGGATTTCCAAGATAGAAGTCCATGGCTAGAAGGTCAAAAAGAATTAGACCTCAGCTATGATCTTTCAGTACAGATGCAGTCACTTTAGATGAATTGCAATCTAGAACAATTGCCCTTCGTTCTCGTAAACATGATAAGGGATTGAAAGTGCACTTTGCAGAGTTTCCAAATATCATCATCTGGTCAACTTTGAATAAAGGTCCTTTCATTGCCTTTGAACCATGGTCTGGCTTGTCAACATCCCTTGAAGAAGGAGATCATCTAGAAGATAAGAAGAATGTTCGCCTCCTAGAACCTGGTCAAGTGGATCAAATTGGTTTTGATATCGAAATTTTTTAGTTAAAAAAACACAAAAACAAACATTAACTGTTGACTTTTTCAGTAAATTGGAGTATATTATGTTTGTAAGCAACAAATGATGTTTGTAACAAACAAATAATCACTTGTTATATTCTCTTGCGTGGAGAAAGATTATTTCTAGGAAACTGATTTCCTAAACTTGAATAAGGTGTCATTCATCTCATTCAATCTAATTTGTCAATAAACTGCTAGAAAGCTTTGGTAGGTAAACTGCTAACTATAAAAGGTTTTACTAGCCTAGAAAAATAAAAAGGAGTATACAATATGTCTATTGTTATCGGTGCAGATGCTGCAGGTTTGAGATTGAAAGAAGTTGTGAAAGACTTCTTGGAAAAAGAAAACTTCCACGTTGTGGATGTTACAGCTGAAGGTCAAGACTTTGTTGATGTGACTCTTGCTGTTGCCGCAGAAGTAAATAAAGAAGAACAAAACCTTGGTATCGTGATTGATGCTTATGGAGCTGGTCCATTTATGGTCGCAACTAAGATCAAAGGAATGGTTGCTGCAGAAGTATCTGACGAACGTTCAGCTTATATGACTCGTGGTCACAACAACTCACGTATGATCACTATGGGTGCACAACTTGTCGGTGATGAATTGGCTAAAAACATCGCTAAAGGATTTGTTAACGGTAAATACGATGGTGGACGTCACCAAATTCGGGTCGATATGTTGAACAAAATGTGCTAATACTCTTCAAAAATCAAGATAATCTGTCGTCAGCTCACTTTAGCTAACCACAGTTATGCTCGTAGCTCGCTTCCTAATACTCTTCGAAAATCAAATTCAAACCACGTCAGCTTCGCCTTGCCGTACTCAAGTACAGCCTGCGGCTCGCTTCCTAGTTTGCTCTTTGATTTTGATTGAGTATAAGCTAATCTTGATTTTTCTTGAGTAAGGATAAATGATATTAGATTTATATAATTAATCGGAGGGAATAACTAATGAGAATTGCAATTGGATGTGACCACATCGTAACAGATGAAAAAATGGCGGTTTCAGAATTTTTGAAATCAAAAGGATATGAAGTCATTGACTTTGGTACATATGACCATACACGTACTCACTACCCAATCTTTGGTAAAAAAGTAGGGGAAGCTGTAACTAGTGGTCAAGCTGATCTTGGGGTATGTATCTGTGGTACTGGTGTTGGTATCAACAATGCTGTAAATAAAGTTCCTGGTGTTCGTTCTGCCTTGGTTCGTGATATGACAACAGCCCTTTATGCTAAAGAACAATTGAACGCCAACGTTATTGGTTTTGGTGGTAAGATTACTGGTGAATTGCTCATGTGTGACATCATCGAAGCTTTCATCCATGCTGAATACAACCATCTGAAGAAAACAAGAAATTGATTGCGAAAATTGAACACGTTGAAAGTCACAATGCTCAACAAACAGATGCAAACTTCTTCACTGAATTCCTTGAAAAATGGGATCGCGGAGAATACCACGACTAAGAGGTAACCTATGATTTTAACAGTCACAATGAACCCATCCATTGATATTTCCTATCCCTTGGATGAGTTGAAGATTGATACTGTCAATCGTGTGGTGGATGTAACCAAAACGGCTGGTGGTAAGGGACTCAATGTTACCCGAGTACTTTCAGAATTTGGTGATTCTGTTCTTGCTACTGGTTTAGTGGGCGGTAAACTTGGTGAGTTTTTGGTTGAAAATATCGATGATCAAGTAAAGAAAGATTTCTTCTCAATTCAGGGAGAAACTCGTAACTGTATCGCTATTTTACACGGAGACAACCAAACAGAAGTTCTTGAAAAAGGTCCTGTAGTATTGGAACAGGAAGGTCAAGACTTTTTGGAACATTTCAAAAATCTTTTGGAGTCAGTTGAAGTAGTAGCTATCTCAGGTAGTTTACCAGCTGGCCTTCCAGTTGATTACTATGCGAGCTTGGTAGAACTTGCTAATCAAGCTGGCAAGCCTGTTGTCTTGGACTGCTCTGGTGCAGCGCTTCAGGCGGTTCTTGAATCACCACATAAACCAACAGTCATCAAACCAAATAATGAGGAATTGTCTCAGCTTCTTGGAAGAGAAGTTTCTGAGGATTTGGATGAATTAAAGAAGTCCTTCAAGAACCTTTGTTTGCAGGTATTGAATGGATTATCGTTTCACTTGGTGCCAACGGTGCCTTTGCCAAACATGGTGACACTTTCTACAAGGTAGATATTCCTAGAATTCAGGTGGTCAATCCTGTTGGATCTGGAGACTCTACTGTAGCAGGAATTTCTTCAGGACTTCTTCACAAAGAATCGGATGCAGAATTACTCATCAAGGCAAATGTCCTTGGTATGCTCAATGCTCAAGAAAAAATGACTGGTCATGTCAACATGGCCAACTATCAAGCTCTATATGATCAATTAATAGTAAAAGAGGTATAAAATGGCTTTAACAGAACAAAAACGTGCACGCTTAGAAAAACTTTCTGATGAAAATGGTATCATCTCAGCTCTTGCATTTGACCAACGTGGTGCTTTGAAACGCCTCATGGCTCAACACCAAACAGAAGAACCAACTGTGGCTCAAATGGAAGAACTTAAAGTTTTGGTAGCAGATGAATTGACTAAATACGCTTCATCAATGCTTCTTGACCCTGAGTATGGACTTCCAGCAACTAAAGCTCTTGACGAAAAAGCTGGTCTTCTCCTTGCTTATGAAAAAACAGGTTATGATACAACAAGTACAAAACGCTTGCCAGACTGCTTGGATGTTTGGTCTGCAAAACGTATTAAAGAAGAAGGTGCAGATGCAGTTAAATTCTTGCTTTACTATGATGTAGATAGCTCAGACGAACTTAACCAAGAAAAACAAGCTTACATCGAACGCATTGGTTCTGAGTGTGTGGCTGAAGATATCCCATTCTTCCTTGAAATCCTTGCTTACGATGAAAAAATTGCTGACGCAGGTTCTGTAGAATACGCGAAAGTAAAACCACATAAAGTTATTGGTGCTATGAAAGTCTTCTCTGACCCACGCTTTAACATTGATGTCTTGAAAGTAGAAGTTCCTGTTAACATTAAATATGTTGAAGGCTTCGCTGAAGGTGAAGTGGTTTATACACGTGAAGAAGCAGCAGCCTTCTTCAAAGCACAAGATGAAGCAACTAACTTGCCATACATCTACTTGAGTGCTGGTGTATCAGCTAAACTCTTCCAAGATACTCTTGTATTTGCCCATGAATCAGGTGCAAACTTTAATGGTGTTCTTTGTGGCCGTGCAACATGGGCTGGATCAGTTGAAGCTTACATCAAAGATGGTGAAGCAGCAGCTCGCGAATGGCTTCGCAAAACTGGATTTGAAAACATTGACGAACTCAACAAAGTTCTTCAAACAACAGCAACTTCATGGAAAGAACGCGTGTAAGAAAGCCCTCCTAGTTTAAGAACATGAATCTAAAAAATTTTTAAAAAAAGTTTCATGTAAAGGTTTACAAAATAACTTACTTGTGCTATACTTAAATCACAAGTTAATACAAGGTGAGTGTTACTAAGTAATATTAGGCATGATCACAGGTGAATTAGAAATTGGCTGATTTTCTAGTTCATTTGTGGTCATTTTTTGTACTCATATACCTTTAAGATATAAAAGGAGGTTGACATGTATCGAATTCTAAATCCAATGAATCACAATGTCTCGCTTGTCAGAAATGATAAAGGAGAAGAAGTGATTGTGATTGGTAAGGGGATTACATTCGGAAAGAAGAAAGGGGATTTGATTGCTGAACAGCAGGTTGAGAAAATCTTTCGGATGAAGACCGAAGAGTCCAGAGAAAACTTTATGGCTCTCCTCAAAGATGTTCCGCTTGATTTTATCACAGTGACCTATGAAATCATTGATAAGCTATCAAAGAAATATCATTATCCGATTCAAGAGTATCTCTACGTAACCTTGACAGATCATATTTACTGTTCTTACCAAGCTCTAGCACAAGGAAGGTACAAGGATAGTAATCTGCCAGATATTTCCACTAAGTATCCTGTCGCTTTTCAAATCGCAAATGAAGCATTTGAAATTTACCGCCAGAAGCTAGCAGATCATTTTCCTGAGGACGAAATTATTCGGATTGCTTATCATTTCATTAATGCCGAAGGTGAAAATGAAGTGGAACTTGTGGAGTCGATTGATAAGAGGAAAGAAATTCTCAGGAAGGTTGAAGAAGTTTTAACGGACTATGCAATTCAACGAACTAAAGAGAATAACCATTTCTATGATCGTTTTATGATTCATTTGAATTATTTCTTGGATTATTTAGACAGATCTAGAGATGATAACCAATCACTTCTGGATATGGAAGATCATATTAAACAATCCTATCCAAAGCCTTCGAGATTGGTTCCAAGATCTATGATGTGATTACGCAACATACGGGTCTTGATTTGTATAAAAGTGAACGAGTTTATCTAGTTCTACATATACAACGTTTATTGTCATAAAAATTTATTTAAAACTATATAAGGAGAATTCTATCATGAATAGAGAAGAAGTAACATTGTTAGGTTTTGAAATCGTAGCCTATGCTGGCGACGCTCGTTCAAAACTATTGGAAGCCTTGAAGGCTGCTGAAGCTGGTGATTTTGAAAAAGCGGACGTTCTGGTAGAGGAAGCTGGTAGCTGTATTGCAGAGGCTCACCACGCGCAAACAAGTCTATTGACCAAGGAAGCAGCTGGCGAGGATTTGGCTTATAGCGTAACCATGATGCATGGTCAAGATCACTTGATGACAACTATTTTGTTAAAAGATTTGATGCACCATTTAATTGAACTGTACAAGAGAGGAGTTAAATAATGAATAAACTAATTGCATTTATCGAGAAAGGAAAACCTTTCTTTGAGAAATTATCTCGTAATATCTATCTTCGTGCTATTCGTGATGGTTTCATTGCAGGTATGCCTGTTATTCTCTTCTCAAGTATCTTTATCTTGATTGCCTTTGTACCAAACTCATGGGGCTTTAAATGGTCTGATGAAGTTGTAGCCTTTCTGATGAAACCTTATAGCTATTCTATGGGTATTCTGGCTCTCTTGGTAGCTGGTACAACAGCTAAGTCATTGACCGACTCAGTAAACCGTAGCATGGAGAAAACCAATCAAATCAACTATATGTCAACATTGTTGGCAGCAATTGTTGGTTTGTTGATGTTGGCAGCTGATCCTATCGAAAATGGCCTAGCTACTGGATTCTTGGGGACAAAAGGTTTGCTTTCAGCCTTCCTTGCTGCCTTTGTTACAGTAGCTATCTATAAGGTTTGTGTTAAGAACAACGTCACTATTCGTATGCCTGACGAAGTTCCGCCAAATATCTCACAAGTCTTTAAAGATGTGATTCCATTCACTCTATCTGTTGTTTCTCTTTATGCTCTTGACTTATTAGCACGTCATTTTGTTGGTGCAAGTGTGGCAGAATCAATCGGTAAATTCTTGCACCATTATTCTCTGCAGCTGATGGCTATCTTGGTATTACCATTATCTTTGGTGCCTTTGCCTTCTTCTGGTTTGTTGGTATCCATGGTCCATCTATCGTTGAGCCTGCTATCGCAGCTATTACCTATGCAAATGCCGAAGTCAACTTGAATCTTCTCCAACAAGGGATGCACGCTGACAAGATTCTTACTTCTGGTACACAAATGTTTATCGTTACTATGGGTGGTACTGGTGCGACACTGGTTGTTCCATTCATGTTCATGTGGTTAACAAAATCAAAACGTAACCGTGCAATCGGACGTGCTTCAGTAGTTCCAACATTCTTTGGTGTAAATGAACCAATCTTGTTTGGTGCACCGCTTGTATTGAACCCAATCTTCTTCATTCCATTTATTTTTGCTCCTATCGCAAACGTTTGGATCTTCAAATTCTTTATTGAAACTCTTGGAATGAACTCATTTACTGCTAATCTACCATGGACAACTCCAGCTCCACTAGGTCTAGTTCTTGGTACGAACTTCCAAGTTCTATCATTCATTCTTGCTGCCCTTCTAATCGTGGTTGACGTAGTCATTTACTATCCATTCCTTAAAGTATATGATGAACAAATTCTTGAAGAAGAACGTTCAGGTAAGTCTAATAATGAATTGAAAGAAAAAGTTGCTGCAAACTTCAACACTGCAAAAGCAGATGCTATTCTTGAGAAAGCGGGTGTCGATGCAGCACAAAATACAATCACTGAAGAAACAAATGTCCTCGTTCTCTGTGCTGGTGGAGGTACAAGTGGTCTCCTTGCAAATGCTTGAACAAGGCAGCTGCAGAATACAATGTTCCTGTGAAAGCAGCAGCAGGTGGCTATGGTGCTCACCGTGAAATGTTGCCAGAGTTTGATCTAGTTATCCTTGCCCCTCAAGTTGCTTCAAACTTTGAAGACATGAAAGCAGAAACAGATAAGCTCGGTATTAAACTTGCGAAAACAGAAGGCGCTCAATACATCAAACTAACTCGTGATGGAAAAGGTGCTCTAGCATTTGTACAAGCTCAATTCGATTAACGATAGGGACTCTGAAATAGTCTCCTCTCGTTAGGGAAATCGCTATGGTGAATTTCCTAATCGCCTTGTTAATTCGTCGGTAAAAAGATATCGTTTTTACCTTCTCATGTCACAATTCGGTGACTTAGTACAAGAAGTGAGATGGAGAAGGATGGCTCACTGACTCCTCTCCTCTCACTTTTACTTTATTTAAATCAAGAAATAGGTGAAAAAAATGACAAAAACACTTCCAAAAGACTTTATTTTCGGTGGCGCAACAGCTGCTTATCAAGCAGAAGGTGCTACACATACTGATGGTAAAGGACCAGTTGCGTGGGATAAATATCTTGAAGATAACTACTGGTACACTGCAGAACCAGCCAGTGACTTTTACAATCGATATCCAGTTGACCTCAAGTTAGCAGAAGAGTATGGTGTCAATGGTATTCGAATTTCTATTGCTTGGTCACGTATTTTCCCAACCGGTTACGGTCAAGTAAATCAGAAAGGTGTTGAGTTTTATCATAATTTATTTGCAGAGTGTCACAAACGTCATGTTGAGCCATTTGTAACTCTTCATCACTTTGATACGCCAGAAGCTCTACATTCAAATGGAGACTTCTTAAACCGTGAAAATATCGAACACTTTGTAGACTACGCCGCCTTCTGTTTTGAAGAATTTCCAGAAGTCAACTATTGGACAACCTTTAATGAAATTGGACCAATTGGTGATGGTCAATACTTGGTTGGTAAATTCCCTCCAGGTCTTCAGTACGACCTTGCCAAAGTTTTCCAATCGCACCATAATATGATGGTTTCTCATGCGCGTGCAGTCAAGCTATATAAAGATAAAGGTTACAAAGGTGAAATTGGTGTTGTTCACGCACTGCCAACCAAGTATCCTTTAGATCCTAAAAATCCAGCAGATGTTCGTGCAGCTGAGTTGGAAGATATTATTCACAATAAATTTATCTTGGATGCAACTTATCTAGGTCGCTATTCAGCTGAAACGATGGAAGGTGTCAATCATATCTTATCCGTCAATGGTGGTAGTTTGGATCTTCGTGAAGAAGATTTCACAGCATTAGAAGCAGCAAAAGACTTGAATGATTTCTTAGGAATCAACTACTATATGAGTGACTGGATGGAAGCCTTTGATGGAGAAACTGAAATCATCCACAATGGTAAGGGTGAAAAAGGAAGTTCTAAATACCAAATCAAAGGTGTTGGTCGTCGTGTAGCTCCTGATTATGTGCCACGCACGGACTGGGATTGGATTATCTACCCTCAAGGTTTATATGACCAAATCATGCGCGTGAAGAAAGATTATCCTAACTACAAGAAGATTTACATCACTGAAAATGGACTTGGTTATAAAGATGAGTTCGTCGATAACACTGTTTACGATGATGGCCGTATTGATTATGTCAAACAACACTTGGAAGTCTTGTCTGATGCTATTGCAGATGGCGCTAATGTAAAAGGTTACTTCATTTGGTCATTAATGGATGTCTTCTCATGGTCAAACGGTTATGAAAAACGCTACGGTCTCTTCTATGTAGACTTTGAAACTCAAGAACGTTATCCTAAGAAATCAGCTCACTGGTACAAGAAAGTAGCGGAAAGTCAGATTATTGATTAAATTGTAGATAAAAATCCCCACCAATCGGTGGGGATAGTTTTATGGTTTAGAAAGAATAATTTTTGTTTGTTTTGAAAGTTGTTCAAACGTTTCTTTGCTCAGTTTAGAGTCTGAAACGATGGTATCAATATCAGAGATATTGTAGAAGGTATAAAAATCAAATTTATTGAACTTACTATTGTCAGCTAGTAAGTATTTTTTATTGGAATTATTGAGGGCGATGCGTTGAGATTCACCTTCCTCTTCACTAAAGGTCGCAATTGCATTATCCTTAATGCCATTGCAGCTAACAAAAGCTTTAGAAAATTTGAGATTGGCCAAGTTTTGCAAGGTTAGTGTTCCCACAAAGGCTCCAGTGATAGAGCGATAGTTTCCACCAATTAAATCAAATCTGTTAGTTTTCGTTCGTTTAGGATGAGAAAGACTGGTAAACTGTTTGTTACAACACGAATATTATCGATTGGGAGTTCACGGGCAAAAGATTCTAAGGTTGTACCTGGTCCAATAAAAATAGTCTCCCCTTCATCAATTAAATGGCCTGCAAAACGGCTAATTTCTTGTTTTTCTGCAATTTGTAAGCTTTGTTTTTCAGTATTGGAACGTTCATTATTTAAAATGGAACCTGTGCGAATTTTTTCAGCTCCACCGTGCACTCGAACAAGTAAATCCTTGTCTGCTAACTCTTGCAAGTAGCGTCTAGCAGTCATATCTGATACATCCAAGCGAGTCATGATTTCTTTTACAGTAATAGTTCCCTTTGTATTTACCGTTTCTAGAATATTATCTAGTTTTTCCTGCTTTAACATCGTTATCACCTCTATTTCTATTACTATTTTATCATAAAGTATGCAATCAATCAATTTAAAAAACAAAAGAAAACAAAAACAAAAATATCATGGTTGTTTTTAAACAAACCATGATATTTGTTATCACTTTTGAAATAGTTGAATTAATCCAAACCGTAGTTGTAGTCATCGTCTTGCATGGCTTCAACTTCACCAAGAAGGTAACCATTTCCTACTTGAGAGAAGAAGTCATGGTTAGATGTTCCTGTTGAAATACCGTTCATAACAATTGGGTTGACATCATCAGCTGAGTCTGGGAAGAGTGGATCTTGTCCCAGGTTCATGAGCGCCTTGTTAGCATTGTAGCGAAGGAAGGTTTTGACTTCTTCCGTCCAACCAACACCATCATAGAGACTTTCTGTATAACCTTCTTCATTTTCATAAAGAGTATAGAGCAGGTCGTACATCCATTCTTTGAGTTTTTCTTGCTCTTCTTCAGGCAATTCATTGAAACCAAGTTGGAATTTGTAACCAATGTAGGTTCCGTGAACAGACTCATCACGAATAATTAATTTGATGATTTCCGCAACATTGGCTAGCTTGTTGTTACCGAGATAGTAGAGGGGAGTGAAGAAACCAGAGTAGAAGAGGAAGGTTTCGAGGAAGACACTGGCAACTTTCTTTCAAGTGGGTTACCGTTTAGGTAGATTTCGTTGACAATCTCAGCCTTCTTCTGTAGGTAAGGATTGGTATTGGTCCATTCGAAAATTTCTTCAATCTCAGCTTTGGTATTCAGGGTAGAGAAGATTGATGAGTAAGATTTAGCGTGGACAGATTCCATAAATTGGATGTTATTGAAAACAGCTTCCTCATGGGGTGTACGGATGTCTGCGCGAAGGGCTTGAACCCCAGTTTCAGATTGCATAGTATCTAGAAGTGTTAAACCACCAAAGACTTTTCCAACTAAGTCTTTTTCTACATTTGATAGCTTTCTCCAGTCATCCAAGTCATTTGATAAGGGAATACGTGTATCAAGCCAGAATTGCTCCGTCAGTTTTTCCCAAGTTGATTTGTCGATGACATCTTCGATGGCATTCCAGTTAATGGCTTTGTAGTAAGTTTCCATTTTGAAATCTCTTTCTGTGTTTAGTATTGCGAACTCACAATTACTTCTATTTTATCATAATTCTAGAGGAGTATCGCACAAAAAGTCGGAAGTCCGACTTTTGTGTTTTTCCATAGTATAGATGCTTATTCCAGTTTAGTTTAGCAGGGTGAATGAATCACTAATTTGAGAAAAAGTAGTTTCCTCAAGCAAAGATTAAATCACACAGCTTTCACATTGGTTGGCACCGACTTCTCCACCATCATCTGTAAAGGTACGGACGTAGTAGATAGACTTGATACCCTTGTTAAAGGCATAGTTACGAAGGATAGACAAGTCACGTGTCGTTTGTTTGTTTTCTTTCTTCCATTCGTAAAGACCTTTTGGAATGTCACTACGCATGAAGAGAGTAAGTGAAAGTCCTTGGTCTACGTGCTCAGTTGCAGCAGCGTAAACATCGATAACTTTACGCATATCCATGTCATAAGCAGAAGTGTAGTAAGGAATGGTTTCAGTTGACAATCCTGCAGCTGGATAATAGATTTTACCGATTTTCTTTTCTTGACGTTCTTCAATACGTTGCGTAATCGGGTGGATAGAAGCAGAAACGTCATTGATATAACTGATAGAACCATTTGGCGCTACAGCAAGGCGGTTTTGGTGGTAAAGACCATCTGCTTGAACCTTGTCACGAAGTTCTGCCCAGTCAGCAACACTCGGAATAAAGACATCTTTGAAGAGTTCTTTAACACGGTCTGATTTTGGAACAAACTCGCCCGTTATATACTTGTCGAAGTAGCTTCCGTTAGCATAGTCTGATTTTTCAAAGTTATGGAAGGTAATACCACGTTCACGCGCAATATTATTTGACTCAACTAAAGTCCAGTAGTTCATGAGCATGAAGTAGATGCTTGTAAATTCAACAGACTCAGGCGATCCATATTCAATCAGTTGTTGGGCAAGGTAGCTGTGAAGTCCCATTGCACCGAGACCAAAGGTGTGGGCTTGGCTATTTCCATGGTCGATGGTAGGAACAGCTACGATGTGTGAACTATCTGTAACGAAAGTAAGGGCACGAACCATAGCACGGATAGAACGACCAAAGTCAGGTGAAGTCATCATGTTAACTACGTTAGTTGAACCAAGGTTACATGAAACGTCCGTTCCCATTTGAAGGAATTCTTGAGCATCGTTGATCAAGCTTGGTTCTTGGACTTGAAGAATCTCAGAACACAAGTTACTCATGATAATCTTTCCATCAACAGGATTTGCACGGTTAGCCGTATCAATGTTGACGACATAAGGGTAACCAGACTCTTGTTGCAATTTAGAGATTTCAGTTTCCAAATCACGCGCTTTGATTTTTGTTTTGCGGATGTTTGGATTTGCGACCAATTCATCGTATTTTTCAGTGATGTCGATATAGTTGAATGGCACACCATATTCAAGTTCTACAGAATATGGGCTGAAGAGGTACATTTCTTCATTTTTACGAGCCAATTCGTAGAATTTATCGGGTACCACGACACCAAGTGAAAGGGTCTTGACACGAACTTTTTCATCGGCGTTTTCTTTCTTAGTGGAAAGGAAGGCGATGATATCTGGGTGAAAGACGTTGAGGTAGACAACACCGGCACCTTGACGTTGACCTAATTGGTTTGAGTAAGAGAAGCTGTCTTCGAAAAGCTTCATAACAGGAACGACACCAGAAGCGGCTCCTTCATAGCCTTTGATAGGTGCACCAGCTTCACGAAGGTTGCTGAGGGTAATTCCCACACCACCACCGATACGTGAAAGCTGAAGAGCTGAGTTGATAGAACGTCCGATAGAGTTCATATCATCAGTTACTTGGATCAGGAAACAAGATACCAATTCTCCACGACGAGCACGTCCAGCATTCAAGAAGGAAGGAGTGGCAGGTTGGTAGCGTTGGTGGATGATTTCATTGGCAATATCAATTGCAATAGCTTCATTGCCATCAGCAAAATAAAGGGCGTTAAAGAAGACACGGTCTTCCATGCTTTCAAGATAATATTCACCGTCGTTAGTTTTCAAAGCATATTGATTGTAAAATTTATAAGCTGCCATGAAAGACTTGAATTGGAAGTTTTGTTCTTTGATAAAATGAGACAATTCTTCCAAAAACTCTGGACGGTACTTCTTGATAAAGGATGTTTCGATGTAGTTGTGTTCAATCAGGTAGTTGATTTTATCCTTGATTGAATCAAAAACCATAGTATTTGGAACTACATTTTCTTTAAAGAAGGCATCCAAGGCTTCCTTATCTTTATGAAGCATGATTTGTCCATTGACAGGACGGTTGATTTCGTTATTGAGACGGAAGTAAGTCACGTCCTCAAGATGTTTTAATCCCATAAAATTTCCCTTATCTAATTACAAAAGAAAGGCTTCTAAGTTAGCCCTAGAAGCAGTTTCTTCTGGATGATGTACTAAGATTATGCTAATTGTTTCAATTTTCCTGGTTGGAAACCTGAAAAGACTTCAGTTGGTGTCTGGATAACAGGAGCTGCGCTGAAACCGAGCTCTTTAACCTGATCGATGTACTCAGGTTGCTCATCAAGATTGATTTCACGATAAGTGACATTATTACTGTCCAAGAAACGTTTGGTCATCTTACATTGGACACAGTTGTTTTTAGAATATACGGTTACCATTGTGTAACTCCTCTTTAAAATTTAATTCTATCCTAGTATATCAGAAAATAAAATTTTGTCAATGATTTGAACTAAATATAGTGGTCTGTTTTTCTACTCAAGCTCACAAAACACAATATGTAGTGTTTGTTTTATAAAACAGCAATGATTATCCTATAAACTGTTTTTAAAGAAACTATATCCTGTGTTTTGTTATCTAGGATAGAAGATTTTCAGCAAGTTATCTGAAAGGAAATTGAAGGAAAATCCAGAAAATGCTTGAAAAAAATCCTAGAAGATGGTATAATACCAAATTGTAAGGGTTATCACATATAACTCAAAAAAAGAAAGAACAAAGGAGAGTCAAACTATGGCTTCTAAAGATTTCCACGTAGTGGCAGAAACAGGTATTCACGCACGTCCAGCAACATTGTTGGTACAAACTGCTAGCAAATTTGCTTCAGATATCACTCTTGAGTACAAAGGTAAATCAGTTAACCTTAAATCAATCATGGGTGTTATGAGTCTTGGTGTTGGCCAAGGTGCTGACGTAACTATCTCAGCTGAAGGTGCAGATGCAGATGACGCTATCGCTGCAATCTCAGAAACAATGGAAAAAGAAGGATTGGCATAAGGAAAATGACAGAAATGCTTAAAGGAATCGCGGCATCTGACGGTGTTGCAGTTGCAAAAGCATATCTACTCGTTCAACCGGATTTGTCATTCGAGACTGTTTCAGTCGAAGATACAAACGCAGAAGAGGCTCGTTTGGATGTAGCTCTTGAAGCTTCTCAAAACGAGCTTTCTCTTATCCGTGAGAAAGCTGTAGGTACGCTTGGTGAAGAAGCGGCTCAAGTTTTTGACGCTCATTTGATGGTTCTTTCTGACCCAGAATTGATTGGTCAGATTAAAGAAACAATCCGTGCTAAGAAAGTCAACGCAGAAGCAGGTCTTAAAGAGGTGACTGACATGTTCATCACTATCTTTGAAGGCATGGAAGACAACCCATACATGCAAGAACGTGCAGCGGATATCCGCGACGTGACAAAACGTGTATTGGCAAACCTTCTTGGTAAGAAATTGCCAAACCCAGCTTCTATCAATGAAGAAGTAATCGTGATTGCGCATGACTTGACACCATCTGATACAGCTCAATTGGACAAAAACTTTGTAAAAGCTTTTGTAACAAATATCGGTGGACGTACAAGCCACTCAGCTATCATGGCACGTACACTTGAAATTGCAGCTGTATTGGGAACAAATAACATCACTGAAGTGGTGAAAGACGGTGATATCCTTGCCGTTAACGGAATTACTGGTGAAGTCATTATCAACCCAACAGATGAACAAGCGGCTGAATTTAAAGCAGCTGGTGAAGCTTATGCTAAACAAAAAGCTGAATGGGCACTTTTGAAAGATGCTCAAACAGTGACTGCTGACGGTAAACACTTCGAGTTGGCTGCTAACATCGGTACTCCAAAAGACGTTGAAGGTGTTAACAACAACGGTGCTGAAGCTGTTGGACTTTACCGTACAGAGTTCTTGTACATGGATTCTCAAGACTTTCCAACTGAAGACGAACAGTATGAAGCATACAAGGCTGTTCTTGAGGGAATGAATGGTAAACCAGTGGTTGTTCGTACTATGGACATCGGTGGAGATAAGGAACTTCCTTACTTTGATATGCCACACGAAATGAACCCATTCCTTGGATTCCGTGCCCTTCGTATCTCTATTTCTGAAACTGGAGATGCAATGTTCCGTACACAAATCCGTGCTCTTCTTCGTGCTTCTGTTCATGGTCAATTGCGTATCATGTTCCCAATGGTTGCCCTTTTGAAAGAATTCCGTGCAGCTAAAGCAGTCTTTGATGAAGAAAGCGAACCTTCTTGCTGAAGGTGTTGCAGTTGCGGATGATATCCAAGTTGGTATCATGATTGAAATCCCTGCAGCAGCGATGCTTGCAGACCAATTTGCTAAAGAAGTTGACTTCTTCTCAATTGGTACAAACGACTTGATCCAATACACAATGGCAGCAGACCGTATGAACGAGCAAGTTTCATACCTTTACCAACCATATAACCCATCAATCCTTCGCTTGATTAACAACGTTATCAAGGCAGCTCACGCTGAAGGTAAATGGGCTGGTATGTGTGGTGAGATGGCTGGTGACCAAAAAGCTGTTCCACTTCTTGTCGGAATGGGCTTGGATGAATTCTCTATGTCAGCAACATCTGTACTCCGTACACGTAGCTTGATGAAGAAATTGGATACTGCTAAGATGGAAGAGTACGCTAACCGTGCCCTTACAGAGTGTTCAACAATGGAAGAAGTCCTTGAACTTCAAAAAGAATACGTTAATTTTGATTAATGTGATTAACCTTGTAACCTAGTTGCAAGGTTTTTTGATACATTCGGGAATAGTATAGTCTTGTAAAGTTCACTTTTCAATGCTCTAGAGGCATGGTATAATAGGAGGAAGTAAATAGAATAAGAGAGAAACCATGTCTAAAGAAATTGATATTGAGTACTACCACCAGCTAGCCTTGCAAAAGCAGAAGGAGCACCGAAAAGTTTTAGCCAATTTAAAGAAAAAGCCACCAAAAAATCTAGATAAGATAGCCCAGCAGATTCACCAAGAAGTCTTTGAGGAGATTGATTGTACGGCCTGTGCCAACTGTTGCAAGACATTGGGGCCTGACTTTAAAGAAGCGGATATTACACGTATCGCCAAGTATTTTAAGATGAAATTACCAGCCTTTGAAGCAGAATTTCTGCAGGTGGACGAAGACGGTGACAAGGTTTTCAAATCCATGCCTTGCCCCTTTCTAGGAGGAGATAATCTTTGTTCTATCTATGATGTTCGTCCCAAGGCCTGCCGGGAATTTCCCCATACAGACCGTAAGAAGATTCATCAAATCAACCATTTGACGATTAAGAACACCTTGACCTGCCCAGCAGCCTATCTCTTTGTTGAGAAATTAAAGGATAAGTTATAGAAATTTAAAGGATAAAAAAATTCTAATAATAACTAACAATATGAAGGGAGAACTCTGTGCCTAGACCGAAAACAAAAGAGGAGCTAGTGCTGGCCTCTAAGGAAAACTATGAAAAGCTCAATCGTTTCATCTCCCAACTAAGTGAAGATGAGCTACAGACTCCATTTGATTTTTCAAGAGACCCAAAGAAAAAAGAAGCTCACTGGAAAAGGGATAAAAACCTGCGGGATGTCTTGATCCATCTTTATGAATGGCATCAATTACTTTTGACCTGGGTACATTCTAATCAAAAAGGTCACGAAAGAACTTTTCTCCTTGAACCTTATAATTGGAAAACTTATGGGGAAATGAATGTCGCTTTTTGGAAGAAGCACCAGAAAACCTCCTTAGAAGAAGCGACCAGACTCCTAGAACAATCACATAGGGAGGTTTTAGAGTTGATAGAAGTTTTTAGCAATGACGAACTCTTTACCAAAGGTGTCTATAAGTGGACCGGCGGAACAAGTCTAGGTTCCTACTTTGTTAGTAACACCTCCAGTCATTATGATTGGGCTAGCAAAAAACTCAAAGCTCATCGGAAGAATTGTAAGGGATAGATGGACTATTTGAAATGGCAAGAATGAGTTCTTTTAAACGTAATACTCTTCGAAAATCAAATTCAAACTGCGTCAACGTCGCCTTGCCGTACTCAAGTACAGCCTGCGGCTAGTTTCCTAGTTTGCTTTTTGATTTTCATTGAGTATAAGATAAAAGCAAAGGGCCATCAAGTGATGTAGCCCTTTTGAGTTATACAAGCAAATTACCATGCAAAAGCTGTCGTTGGAGCATTGAGCGCTTCTAACCACTGTTTATTTTTTACGGGGCAAAGAGTTACGGATATACCTGCCATATCCAAACTGGTCATAAATGTTCCTGATTTTATAAAGGTAATAGTGACTCCTTCAATTTCTAAGAGTTGAAGGAGATCATTGATAAATATACCCATTTCTAGGTTGGTAGTAGTGCCTAGATTATTTACAAGCAATATAAATTGATCACCCTTTTTCCAATGATAGTGCAATCTTAATTTACTTATAATTTCATTTGCAAGGATTTCCGATGATTGGAATGGGACGATACGATATCCTTCTTCGCCATGTATCCCAATACCATAAGAAATATTTCCTTCTTCCAAGTTAAATAGTGGGAGGGTGGCTTGGGGGAGACTAGCAGCTTTCGTTGCAAAGCCAATTGTTGCGATTTCGGGAGCAAGCTGATGACCTAAATCAGTTAGTTGCTCTATGTCGGCACCATTTTGAGCTGCAAATCCTAGGATTTTATGAAGTAAGATTGTCCCTGCAAGCCCCCTTCCTCTAATTTGAAATCTATTGTGAGGTTCAATTGAAATATCGTCGTGCGCTAGACTATAGCCGACTTTAATCCCTTCTTTTCTAGCAGTGTTAATGGCTGAGCTAAATTCTTTGATGTCTGCTTCGAAATTTTTACAATGATGAAGACACCTTGTCCATTATTTAAAAAACGAATGGACTCTAAGATTTCATTTCTTGTAGGTGGAGTAAATAATTGGCCATAGATAGCAGCGGTAAGCATTCCTTCTCCCACATATCCAATATGAGCAGGTTCATGACCTGAACCTCCACCCGACAATATTGGAACCTGATGAGGATTGCGATTCTTTTGATAAACTAATGGTAAAGTAGGGTGTTTTTCTAATTCAGGATGACTGCTGACAGTTGCTGAAATGTAACTTGAAATAATTTTCTGTTTATGATTTGAAATAAATGTCATTGTGGTCTCTTTCCAATAATTGTCATGATTAGAAAATCTGGTTGTGGAACTGGACTTTTTTTATTGACGTAAGCCTTCATGATTTCTGCTAGAGCATGTGAATGATAGTCTAGCAAAAAACAAGTATAAGCAGATGAATCGATATCAATCTGCCCATATTCTCTTAAAATTTTTGATACAAGCAAGCGACAGTAGCTGATAAAGTGGTCATAGAAGTTATTTTGCCCTTGAATATCAAAAAGTTGAATATAAAAGTCACGCTCTTGTTCGAAATAAAAAAATAATTCTTGTAATAGTTTTTGACCTGAAATGAAGTCCAAGTTATTGGTGATATACTCGGTTAAGTCATTTTCAAATATCCAGTCTAGCAATTCATATTTGTCAAGAAAGTGATTATAAAAGGTCTGTCTACGAATGCCAGCTGATTCCATGATATCTACAATGGAGATTTTGTCAAATTCTCTAGTAGCTAATAGGTCTCTAAATGCCTTGGCAATCCGTTTTTTTGTAATAAGTGATGATGCCATAGGAAGCCTTTCTTTTACTTACTTCATTTTACCAAAAATTTTTTTTAAACGGGTTTAAAAGGGGACAAATAATAGAATCTGTCCCTTATCATCCAGCAATAAAAAATATATAATGAAAGCGAAAACAAAGGTACATGCCGAAAGGAGTTTCTCATGAAAAAAATTATAAATGAACCGACACAAGTTGTTGATGAAATGTTACAGGGATTGTCATTCATGCATGATGACTTGGTAGAACGCTTAGATGGTTTTGATGTCATCGTTAGAAAGGCAGAAAAGACAGGAAAAGTTGGTCTCATTTCAGGTGGAGGTTCAGGACATGAACCAAGTCATGCTGGATTTGTAGGAGATGGAATGTTGTCTGCTGCCATTTGTGGAGCAGTCTTCACTTCACCTACTCCGGACCAAATTTTAGAAGCCATTAAGGCGGCTGATGAAGGTGCTGGAGTTTTCATGGTCATCAAGAACTATTCTGGTGACATTATGAACTTTGAAATTGCACAAGAACTTGCTGAAATGGAAGGTATTGATATAGCAAGCGTTGTGGTTGATGATGATATCGCTGTTGAAAATAGTCTCTATACCCAAGGCCGTCGAGGTGTTGCAGGTACTATTTTAGTCCATAAAATTTTGGGTGCTGCGGCTCGTTCTGGTAAATCATTAGCTGAAATAAAGGACTTGGCCGATAAACTTGTCTTAGAAATTAAAACAATTGGGCTAGCCTTGTCTGGAGCAACCGTTCCTGAGGTTGGGAAACCAGGTTTTGTTCTAGAAGATGATGAATTTGAATATGGAGTTGGTATTCATGGTGAGCCAGGATATAAAAAAAGAGAAAATGCAACCTTCAGCACAATTGGCCTCAGAATTGGTTGAAAAAAACTATCTGAAGGTTTCCAACTTAAAGCTGGTGAACGCTATGGGCTTCTCATCAATGGTTTAGGAAGCACTCCTCTTATGGAGCAATACGTATTTGCAAAATGATGTGGCTAAATTACTCCATGAAAAAAAGGTGTTGAGTTAGCATTTAAGAAAAATTGGAAACTATATGACTTCAATCGATATGGCTGGTTTGTCATTAACATTGATTCGATTGGCAGATGATGAGTGGTTGGATGCTCTAAATGCACCTGTTACTACACCAGCTTGGTAAAACTCAAGGAGGAAATGTCGCATGAATGTTGAACAAGCTCTTGAATGGATGAAGCTTTTTAATAAAAAGATTCAAGAACAGAAAGATTACCTTAGTGAGTTAGACACTCCTATAGGAGATGGAGACCACGGAGGAAATATGGCGCGTGGCATGGCTGCAGTTATGGAAAACTTAGAAGGAAAGCAATTTGAAACCAGCAGTGATGTGTTTAAGCTTGTCTCAATGCAACTACTGAGTAAGGTAGGTGGTGCTTCTGGTCCCTTGTATGGCTCTGCTTTTATGGGCATGGCCAAGGCTGATTCTAATTCGAAAATAGAGGAAATCTTACAAAGCGGTTTGGATATGATTGTCAAACGTGGGAAAGCAGAAGTTGGAGAAAAGACAATGGTTGATGTTTGGACTCCTGTTATTGCTGCCTTGTCTGCTGGCCAATTGACTCAAGAGGTTATTGATAAGGTAGTGAATGCTACCAAAGATTTACTTGCAACTAAAGGAAGGGCATCTTATGTAGGAGAACGTTCTCTTGGACATATTGATCCTGGATCATTTTCATCAGGATTACTCTTTACTGCTCTTTTAGAAACTGGGGTGGTTTAATGGGAAGTATTGGTCTTGTTATCGTTTCACATTCCAAACACATTGCACAAGGTGTCGTTGAACTGATTAGTGAAGTAGCTAAAGATGTCCCGATTACTTATGTAGGAGGAACCGAAGATGGAGGAATTGGAACAAGTTTTGATCAAGTAGATAGGGTTGTTTCCGAAAATCCAGCAGATACTTTATTAGCCTTTTTTGACCTAGGTTCTGCTAAAATGAACTTAGAAATGGTGGCTGATTTCAGTGATAAAAGTATCAGAATCAACAGGGTTCCAATTGTAGAAGGTGCCTATACTGCAGCTGCTCTTCTTCAGGCTGGGGCAGAACTGTCAGTTATTCAAACACAGTTGGCGGAGCTTGAAATCAATAAATAAGGAATCTTACTATAACTCTTTTTATAGGTGAGCTATTGATTATCTCCACTATAAAATGTTAAGTAAATGATTTCAAAATCAGAAAGGGATTGCTTTATGCAGTTCCTTTTTAATGTAAAAGGAGTAGAATCATAGCTTTTCTAAATTGATAATCATTCAAAACAGATTGTGATGGGACCATTCTAGCTTTTGAATCCTTTAAAAATTAAAATTTAAGGCAATCAATGGCTTAGAATAGTGCGAAAACATCTAGTTTATAGGAATTCTGGGTCTAGAATTGCATATATATTTATGAAGTCAGGGTATTCGATAGTTAGGATTGTTCTATTCTGAAAGATTTGAGCTGTCAATTGTATAGGATAGTAGTTTGTCAATGAATTTTGTTGAAAGATTCCTTGTTTTATGGTAGTCTAAAGTAAAAGAAAGCCCTACCATTATATTTGTACCTTTAATCTGACTTGGTTTAGTTCTAGAAGAGGGATAGATATTTGGGGTTTTCAAATAATAATAATATTTTCACTTGCAAAAAATGTATTTCAACTCTACCTAATGTAGAAGAAGGAAATATCATGAAACGTTTATGACTTGTTGGAAAGAGAATGTGAACTAAAAATAGATTTAGGAGTAGGTAGATGAGTAATCTAGAGTCAATTCGTAAAGCGCATATCATCGTGTGGGGTGCCTATCTATTTTTATCATTAAGGGCGCCGCTAATGAGCAGCACAGAGTATTTCTTGCTTCTTTTTTTAGCGTTTCTCTATTCGATAGTATCGCTCCCTATATATTCAGTGAAAAATAAAATAGTATCTATCTGCCTAGCCATAAATTCGATTCTGTTAATGAGTTTCCCGATTTTAATCAATAAATATTTCCCAGGAAAGGTTTCTACTTATATCGTATTAATCAGTATTTTTATCCTGGAGTTCTTAATCTTTAATAAAATTGGTAGAGATTTTGATACTAGATTAGCTAGTGAATATAGGAAAATCAGTCAGTTTAAAAGTAAGATGTCTCGATCTCCTTGGATAAAATATTTAGAGATTTCTAGTTTTTATATTAACTATATTTCCATTTATTCTTCATGGTACAGTTGATAATCGTGTATTGACTCTTATCTTTTTTGATAAAAAAATTTGTGTAGATACTACGATAAAGATTCTATTAAACAGAATCTTTAAGACAAGTGAGGTAATGAAAAGGAGGATATTTTCTCTTTTTGTACTAGATTTGATTGTCTATTTATTTTTAGGCTATGTTTTAGCAATCCAAAAAGACGTATATCTGTTTTCAATTCTACTAATTTTTTTCTAATTTCTCACTTCCCTTTATCAGAGAAAAAGAGTATGAGTTATTTAAAAATAAGAAATGAGATAAATATGGTTAAATCTTACTTCTCCTTAAAATTAAATAGTGAAAGGATATCTTATCTAGCTGGCGAAAAGATAAAAACGAAGTTGTCCATCGTAGAACACTATCCTAGCAATGCCACATTAAATTGGAAATAGCGTTCGTGAGTAGGTAATCATTTATTGATTGGATTTTTTAATGCTATTGATGAATGGGATGGAAAAAGTGACAATAAATTAAGAACAGGATGATGGTATTATAATGGTTGTTTTAATTTTGATGGTTGTGGTATTTTTGTATTATGTAATTACAGAGTATTTTCAGAATAGTTATATTGACTGTATACTATTTCTATCATTGCTGATTTCTCATTTGATATGGAATTACTATTTTTTGCTCATTGAAGTTTTAGTGGCATTAAGTGGAGTAAATTTGCTGTCAAGATTTTTCTAAAAAAAGAGAAGTCAATAGATTTGCTAGTGGATTATAAAGAAGAAATGTAAAATTGGGATATTTATTGGGATATTTAAAATGAAACATTTTTTTGCTGGAATTGGTGAGATAAGATTTAGTAGTTATCTATTGTCTCTATGTGTAGGACTAGCCCCTCTTTTTCATATCTATGTAATAGGCTCTGAAATGAGTTTTGTGAAAATAGTATTATCTATTTTGGGAGTCATATTTGTAGGTATTTTAACTATTGCTCGAATTTATAGAAGATTTTTCTATAATAAAAATAAATTTGATTAGAATAGTATGGGGTAGTTAATCAATTGGAACTATTATTCTTTGTGATACTATACCACTTTTAAGTTTTTACATTGAACAGCTGGCTGAAGTGAAAGTTGTTTATCTTAGAAAGGAAATCTCTCAAATTGTCCTACAAATTTCTACTCTTCGACCTCGACCACACTCTTCTTGATTTTGACGCTGCTGAGGATGTGGCTTTGACGCAACTTCTAAAAGAAGAAGGGGTTGCAGATATTCAGGCTTATAAAAACTATTACGTTCCTATGAACAAGGCTCTCTGGAAGGACTTGGAGCAAAAGAAAATCAGTAAACAAGAGCTGGTTAACACGCGCTTTTCTCGTTTATTTGCTCATTTTGGACAGGAAAAAGATGGTAGTTTTCTAGCCCAGCGTTACCAATTTTACCTCGCACAACAGGGACAAACGATTTCAGGCGCTCATGAACTCTTGGACAGCCTCATCGAGCGAGATTTTGAGCTATATGCTGCAACAAATGGCATTACTGCCATTCAGACAGGTCGTTTGGCTCAATCTGGTCTAGCACCTTATTTCAATCAAGTCTTTATCTCAGAACGGTTGCAAACTCAAAAGCCTGATGCTCTCTTTTATGAAAAAATTGGTCAGCAGATTACAGGCTTTAGCAAAGAAAAGACGCTGATGATTGGAGACTCTCTAACAGCCGACATTCAAGGTGGCAATAATGCTAGGATTGACACTATCTGGTACAATCCTCATCACCTCGAAAATCATACACAAGCCCAGCCGACTTACGAAGTCCATTCTTACCAAGACTTGCTGGATTATTTAGATAAACTGTAAAAAGTGGTTTAGATAGCCACTTTTTGCTATAATAGAGGCAGTAAAAATGAAGGAGTCGGCTATGGAACACTCGTCTTGGCATGATTTGATAAAGGAGCAATTACCTGAGGGTTATTTTGGGAAAATCAATCAGTTTATGGAGCAGGTCTATGCTCAGGGGACTGTTTATCCGCCCAAGGAAAAGGTTTTTCAGGCTCTCTTGACTACACCGCTTGAAGAAGTTAAGGTGGTGATTCTAGGGCAAGACCCCTATCACGGGCCAGGTCAAGCGCAGGGTTTGAGTTTTTCTGTACCTGACTCTATCCCAGCTCCGCCATCCTTGCAAAATATCTTGAAAGAATTGTCAGATGACATCGGGGTTAAGAAATCCCATGATTTGACAGCATGGGCTGAGCAAGGAGTCTTACTTCTTAATGCATGTCTGACTGTTCCTGCTGGACAGGCCAATGGTCATGCTGGTCAAATATGGGAGCCTTTTACGGATGCCGTGATTCAGGTGGTCAATCATCAAGATAGGTCAGTGGTCTTTGTACTCTGGGGTGCTTATGCACGCAAGAAGAAGGCCTTAGTTACCAATCCTCATCACTTGATTATCGAATCAGCCCATCCCAGTCCTTTGTCAGTTTATAGAGGATTTTGGGGTTCCAAGCCTTTTTCCAAGGCCAATGCATTCTTGAAAAGAGACAGGACAAGAGCCAATCGATTGGCTTAGATAAGGAGAAAATATGCCTCAGTTAGCGACGATTTGCTACATTGATAACGGAAAAGAACTGCTCATGCTCCATCGTAATAAGAAACCCAATGATGTCCATGAAGGGAAATGGATTGGTGTGGGTGGTAAGCTAGAGAGAGGAGAGACGCCCCAGGAATGCGCGGCGCGTGAAATCCTTGAGGAAACAGGGCTCAAAGCCAAGCCAGTTCTAAAAGGTGTCATCACTTTTCCTGAATTTACGCCAGATTTAGACTGGTACACCTATGTTTTTAAGGTGACAGAGTTTGAGGGGGATTTGATTGACTGCAACGAGGGAACGCTAGAATGGGTTCCCTATGACGAGGTTTTGAGCAAGCCAACTTGGGAAGGTGACCACACCTTTGTTGAGTGGCTTTTAGAGGATAAACCCTTCTTTTCAGCCAAGTTTGTTTATGATGGGGATAAATTGTTGGATACCCAAGTTGATTTCTATGAATAAAGGAGAAAGCAGATGCTACTAATCAAAAATGGTCGTGTAATGGATCCCAAGTCTGGTTTGGATCAAGTGTGTGATGTCTTAGCCCAAGATGGGAAAATTATCAAAATAGCACCTGAGATTAAAGAAGAAGGAGCAGAGATGATTGATGCTACAGGTCTTGTAGTTGCTCCTGGCTTGGTCGATATTCATGTTCATTTCCGTGAACCTGGTCAGACCCACAAGGAAGATATTCATACAGGTGCCTTAGCAGCTGCGGCAGGTGGTTTTACAACGGTTGTCATGATGGCTAATACTAGTCCAACTATTTCAGACGTGGAGACTTTGCAGGAAGTTCTCCAGTCAGCTGCCAAAGAGAAGATTAATGTTAAGACGGTTGCGACCATTACTAAGGATTTTAATGGGCAAGATTTGACTGACTTTAAGGCACTTTTAGAAGCTGGTGCGGTTGGTTTCTCAGACGACGGTATCCCACTTGAAAGTAGTAAAGTTGTCAAGGAAGCCATGGAGGAAGCTAAAAAGCTTAATACCTTTATTAGTCTTCATGAGGAAGATCCAGGTTTGAATGGGATTCTTGGCTTTAATGAAAATATTGCTAAAGAACATTTCCATATCTGTGGTGCAACTGGGGTGGCTGAGTATGCTATGATGGCGCGTGATGTCATGATTGCCTATGCAACTAAGGCCCATGTTCATATTCAGCATTTGTCTAAGGAAGAAAGTGTTAAAGTAGTGGAGTTTGCTCAAGGGCTGGGTGCGCAAGTCACAGCAGAAGTAGCGCCACAGCATTTTTCTAAGACAGAAGCACTTCTTTTGACTCAAGGTAGCAATGCTAAGATGAATCCACCGCTTCGCTTGGAATCAGACCGTCGTGCTGTTATCGAAGGCCTTAAATCAGGCGTCATCACAGTTATCGCGACTGACCATGCGCCTCACCATGCAGACGAGAAAAACGTCGATGATATTACCAAGGCACCGTCTGGCATGACTGGCTTAGAAACATCCCTATCTCTCGGCTTGACCTATTTGGTGGAAGCTGGGGAGTTGAGCTTGATGGAATTACTCGAAAAGATGGCATACAACCCAGCCAAGCTTTATAACTTTGAAGCAGGTTACTTGGCTGAGAATGGTCCAGCAGATATCACTATTTTCGATGCTAAGGCTGACCGCCTTGTAGACTCGCATTTTGCTTCGAAGGCAGCTAATTCACCATTCATCGGTGAAACCTTAAAAGGGCAGGTTAAATATACCATCTGTAAGGGACAAATCGTCTATCAAAACTAGGTGGGAGTCTGCTCTGTAAACAAAAAGAATAGAGAGACTATATGTACCAAACCCATCATTTTAAAGACAAGTTTATCTTATTTTTAAAGATATTTTTCCCTATCCTGATTTATCAATTTGCCAATTATTCTGCCTCCTTTGTTGATACGACTATGACTGGCCAATACAATACCATGGACTTGGCTGGTGTGTCTATGGCAACCAGTATCTGGAATCCTTTCTTTACCTTTCTAACAGGGATTGTGTCAGCCCTGGTGCCCATCATTGGTCACCATCTTGGGCGAGGCAAAAAGGAAGAAGTTGCGTCTGATTTTTACCAATTTATCTATTTGGCTTTGGGACTATCTGTAGTCTTGCTGGGGATGGTGCTTTTCTTGGCACCACCAATCTTGAATCATATTGGACTAGAAGCACCAGTGGCGGCAGTAGCAGTTCGCTATCTCTGGTTTTTATCTATCGGGATTATCCCCCTTTTGCTCTTTAGTGTCATTCGCTCCTTGCTGGATTCGCTGGGATTGACCAAACTGTCCATGTATCTCATGCTTTTGTTGCTTCCTCTCAATAGTGGATTTAATTATCTCTTGATTTTCGGAGCCTTTGGTGTTCCAGAACTGGGAGGTGCTGGTTCTGGTTTAGGTACTTCCTTGGCCTACTGGGTATTACTGGGAATTTCTGTTATGGTTCTATTTAAACAGGAGAAGCTCAAAGCCCTACATCTTGAGAAACGAATTCCGCTTAATATGGATAAAATCAAGGAAGGAGTTCGCTTAGGTCTGCCTATTGGGGGAACTGTCTTCGCGGAAGTGGCTATCTTTTCTGTGGTTGGCTTGATTATGGCTAAGTTTTCGTCCTTGATTATCGCTAGTCATCAGTCAGCTATGAACTTTTCAAGTCTTATGTACGCCTTTCCTATGAGTATCTCATCGGCTATGGCTATTGTCGTTTCCTATGAAGTGGGAGCCAAGCGATTTGATGATGCTAAAACCTATATTGGTCTAGGAAGATGGACTGCTCTCATTTTTGCGGCCTTCACCTTAACCTTCCTTTATATCTTTAGAGGAAATGTGGCCAGTCTTTATGGTAACGACCCAGAATTTATCGATTTGACAGCGCGCTTTTTAACTTATAGTCTTTTCTTTCAGTTAGCAGATACCTTTGCGGCACCGCTCCAGGGAATTTTACGGGGCTATAAGGATACCGTTATTCCTTTTTACCTTGGTTTGGTTGGTTATTGGGGCGTAACAATCCCAGTGGCTATGCTATTTGATTCCCTAACAGATTTTGGAGCTTATTCTTACTGGATCGGCTTGATTATTAGTTTGGTTGTGAGTGGAGTTCTCTACCGTTGGCGTTTAACTGTGATTATGAAGAGATTTGAATCCAGAAAAGCTTGATTTAGAATTCCTGCAAGCAAAAATATCCTTCCTTATCTGCATTATTTTTGCTATAGTTAAATTAGTAGTAGGCAAATGAGAATTTCAAAAATATAGAAACAATTGATATTCCATGCTACTTTACTGGTATCAGATATAAAGAAAAAGAAGTTGCTTATTTTTAGTAGCTTCTTTTCTTGACATATATAATAAAATGAACCAAAAACAGTACACGATGTGGTATAATATTCTTATGGCATATTCAATAGATTTTCGTAAAAAAGTTCTCTCTTATTGTGAGCGAACAGGTAGTATAACAGAAGCATCACAGGTTTTCCAAATCTCACGTAATACCATTTATGGCTGGTTTAAGCTAAAAGAGAAAACAGGAGAGCTAAACCATCAAGTAAAAGGAACAAAACCAAGAAAGGTTGATAGAGATAGACTTAAAAACTATCTTACTGACAATCCAGACGCTTATTTGACTGAAATAGCTTCTGAATTTGGCTGTCACCCAACTACTATCCACTATGCTCTTAAAGCTATGGACTACACTCGAAAAAAAAGAACCACACCTACTATGAACAAGACCCAGAAAAAGTAGCCTTATTTCTTAAAAATTTTAATAGTTTAAAGCATTTAGCACCTGTTTATATTGATGAAACAGGATTCGATACTTATTTTTATCGAGAATATGGTCGCTCTTTAAAAGGTCAGTTAATAAGAGGTAAAGTGTCTGGAAGAAGATATCAGAGGATTTCTTTGGTTTCAGAAGTTTCTCTTACCAACCTTAAACAAACCATCAGTTATTATTATGGATAATGCAAGATTCCATAGAATGGGTAAGCTAGAACTCTTGTGTGAAGAGTTTGGGCATAAACTTTTACCTCTTCCTCCCTACTCACCTGAGTACAATCCTATTGAGAAAACATGGGCTCATATCAAAAAGCACCTCAAAAAGATATTTCCAAGTTGCAATACTTTTTTTGAGGTGCTTTTGTCTTGTTCTTGTTTCAATTGACTATATTTTACATAAGTTATATTACGTAAAATCATAAACTATCCAAGGCATTCTTTTGTTCATCATTGACGATATGGGTATAGAGGTCAGTGACTTGTGTACTGGCGTGTCCTAGTTGGTGGCTGACTAAAACTTGCGATTTAGTCGCATCATAGAGCCTGGTTGCTAGCGTATGGCGCAGTTTATGGGGAGTTACACGGACTTTGAAGTCCTCGGAATACTTAGCAACCATTTTCTCAACGCTAGAAGCATCGATACGATTCGGTACACCTCGGTATAAGGTCAGAAAGAGCGCTGTGTCTGTCTTTTCCGTTTTATAGCGTTGATTTCGAATGGCGAGATAATTTTCTAGATAAGGTTTGGCAAAGGCAGCGACATTGACAGAGTCACGTTTGCCACCTTTTCTAGTAACATCGATAATCATTATTTTGAGATTGAGATCTCTTAGATCCAGATTAACAGCTTCAGATAAACGGACACCAGATGCCAAGAGAAGGGCGATAATAGCCAAATCACGTTCCTTATTTTTGTTGAATGATGAGAGAGCGCGATTTGAAAGTTGTTGTGGATACTCTTGGTCAATATAAGTTAGAAAACCTTCTGTTTCATCACCTAAAAAGAGTTTTTGCTTGATGTTTTCAGCTCTGGCAGCAAGGGTCTCTTTCTTTTTCTTTGTTGAAACTTTCTTCATTACATTACGATAAAAATAAGGCTCTCCCTGATCGTTTTCAACTTCCTCAGTCAAATACTTATAAAGACTAGAAAGTGCTGACAAAGTCCGATTGATGGTTGTCTGAGAAACTCCTTGCTTGGTTGTATTAGCATTCAGCAAAGGACGTTCTCGAAGATAAAGGATAAAGGATTCCATGTCTGTCTTAGACATATTTTCCAAGACAGATAAAGAAATATCAGATATTTTATCGACGTTTGAGATACCAGACTCTAAAACCCAGCTGAAAAATCGATCATATTCCTTGAGGTATTCGTACAAGGTTGTAAAACTGTAAGGAACAGCAAGCTTAGATTGGTAGTATTCAAGAACATACCAGGGCATGATTTGTTTTAATTTATCGATTCGTTCCAGTAAAATCTCACGTTTCATGTATTTTCTCCATAAATAAATCTACTAGTAGTATAGCATAAACCTATATATTTTTCAAGAAAATTATAGTTTTTCGGAAAGATGGTAAAGGGTTATTTTTAGAAGACGGATATAAAAAATTTTTTTCGTTCAAAATTGTCTAAAATGTACATTATTAAAGTGAAATTTGTACATTATGTATCTAAGCTACTGGATCAAAAAATGTACTTTATCCAATCTTAAAATAAAGTACATTTCAATTATAAAGTACATTTTTTTAGAGAGTGTACTTTTACCCTTTAAACCCAGTTGTATCAAGGGTTTATCCACTGTCTAGGGAAAAGTACAAAAATTTTTTTAGTTTTTAAAGTGATAAAAAAAGACTTAAATCTGTGTAAAAATAGATCTAAATCTTTGGAGTTATTATTGTGAATCATTAGCTAGTGCTTTTTTTCTAGCTTCCAAATACTAAACCAGAATGAAATAGTCAATAGAATAAGGAAAAATAAAAAAAGAGATTATCAGTAACGAAACTTCTGTTCATTCAACATATTATATAGGGAGCCATGAGATACAAAATACATTGTATAATTGCTATTGTTTTCTTTTTTTCATGATTCTTAATCTTACTGTATAGATTAAATACAGTAAACTCCTTTCTAGCTTTATGCATTATCATTTCTAACTTGATTATAATCTTATTTTTAAGAAAGTTCAGTTACTTGTACGTGAAATAAATATCTTATCTGTAAAAAATAACCGATTTCATTGCTGAGAATCGGTTTTCTAATATATTTTATTAAGGAGTTTGTTTTTACATAACATAAATTATGTAAAAACTCTTACAACAACAAATCTTTGATTTTCCCAATTTCACTTTTTGGAATAACTAGGTGAATCATATCTCCGAGATACATTCTGGTTGAGCCGTTAACTGTTTGGCTCTTGCCATTATGGACTTGGGTGGTGATGAGTACGCTATGTGGCAAGTTGAGTTCGTGTACTTGTTTTCCTGCTATTTTATCTGAAACAGGGATTTCAATGAGAGTGACTTCTCCTTCATCTGTCGCTTCTTCTGGCAGCATTTTTCCAACATAGCTTCATAGACTGGCGCACCCTTGAGTAGATCCATGATGATGTAGGCGACCAAGGTTACTAATCCAAGTGGCATGAGGTTGCGAATATCTCCTACCATCTCAGTTACGAGTATCATAGCAGTTAAGGGAGCCTTAGATATTGCTCCAAAATAACCACTCATTCCTAGAATAACAAATATAGGGAATTGATCTTGACTGACAAGACCAAGATTGACACAAATAACACCAACTAGGGCACCAAGTAAGGAGCCAAGCGCCAAAATTGGTAGGAAAATTCCTCCTGGAAGACCACTTCCATAACTAATCATGCTCCAAACAAAGCGGATCAAAAAGTAAGCTAATAGAACTTGAAAACTAAAATCTTGCTCAGTTAAGGAAAGAACCAGCTGATTTCCACCACCAAGGATTTGGGGTAAGAAGATTCCGACTGGTATGATGAGAATAAAAGCTAGAATTGGATAATAAGCTCTATCCAAACGGATTTTTTTACCAAGCCAATCATAAACTCTGCCAACATTGAGCACAGCTTTCTCATAGAGAAAACCAGATAGTCCAAGAAAAACTCCCATAAGAAGGTAAATCCAATACTGGTCTAGGGTCATGAGTGGGATGTTGTCTGGCATATCCAGTACGGGTGTTAGACCAAATATAAGCAGAGAAACAAAGTTTGCTACGAGACTGGCTGCTAGAGTTGAGACCCAGAAAAAGCGTGAAAAATGGTGATAGACTTCTTCTACAACAAAGAGAAGTCCTGCAATGGGAGCATTAAAGGCAGCGGCTAGCCCTGCGGCAGCTCCACTGGCAATCAGAGAGCGTTCCTCTACTGGACTGGATTTGAGCCATTTGGCAATACCTTTACCACCAACAGCTCCGAGTTGAATACTTGGCCCTTCACGCCCCAGCATGAGTCCACTTGCAATAGCCAAAATTCCTAGAATATATTTTTTCCAAAGTACGCCCCACCAGTTGAGTGTCATGAGCCCTTTTAATTCGGCTTCAACTTGAGGAATTCCTGAGCCTTTGATATCTTTTTCTGACCGAGTTAATTTCGCACTGAGCCAGCAGATGAGTGTGTAAAATAAAACCAGTAGAAAAAGATTGCGCACTAGGTGCGCTTGATCTTGATAAAGTCCTTGTATCAGGTGGAAGCCTTTTTCGATTGAAAACCGAAAGGATCCGACGATGACCCCTACGACAAGACCGACGATGATTCCTCGTCCAACTTGGGATAATATGGTGCTTGAGGCAAAGGCAAATTCTTTCTTTGAACTCAGTGTTTCTGACTGTTCCTCCATAATTATTCCTTCTAACTTAACTTTCTTTTTCTCCTGAAACCAGTGATTTGACTGGTTCAAAGCTGGTCCGATGAATAGGGGTAACTCCTAGTTTGTCAAGTCCTTCCAGGTGTTTAGCAGTTCCATATCCTGCATTAGTAGCGAAATCATAGCCAGGAAACTGCTGATCATATTCCTTCATCAATTCATCACGTGTCACCTTGGCTACTATAGAAGCCGCTGCAATCGAGAGGGAATTAGCATCACCTTTGATGATGGCAGTTTGTGAAATTGGCAATTCCAGTTTCATGGCATCTATCAGGAGGTGCTCAGGTTGAGGACTGAGCTGGGAGATTGCTTCCTGCATGGCCAGTTTGGTTGCTTCATAGATATTGACTTGGTCGATGATATGATTATCCATGATACCAATCCCGATTGACAAGGCTTGATCTTGAACTACTTTGAAAATCTCCAGATGTTTCTTTTTAGGAATTTTCTTGCTGTCATTAAGGCCTCTAATCTTACAATTTTTAGGTAAAATAACGGCTGCTGCAACTACAGGTCCAGCCAGAGGGCCACGGCCAACCTCGTCAACACCTGCTATCAAGGTCAATCCTTGCTTATAAAGTTTTTTTTCATAGGAAAGCATGGATTCCAAACGAATCTCCTCATCCAATTCTGCCTGAATAGCTTTTTACGCTTGCTGATTTCCTTTTGAACTCCAGAGCGACTATCCTTTTCAAGTTCTAAAAAAACAGGGCTTTCTAACTCCTTGACTGTTGCAAGTAGTTCTTTGATTTCTTTAATCGTCGCCATCGAGGTCTTCCAATGTATCTAAGGTATAGTTACCGAGCTTGCCATCACGGACTTCCTTCACGAAGAGACTGTAAAAGCGGTCATAGTCATCACGGAAACCGAGGGCACGGGTCATGTCCATAATAATCACAGGCGCTTCTTCTTCAATTTTCATTTGTTTGAAGCGTTCGGCCAACTTTTCTGGATAATATTCTTTGAAATAATTGAGGCCAAAAATAGTTACCTCATCCATAGGAAGCAACTGGTCTTTAATAGCTCCAGTCAAGGCCAACTTAAGGGCAACAGTTTCATCTTCAAACTTAGGCCAGAGAATCCCTGGTGTATCCAAGATTTCCAGGTCTTTATTTGTTTTGAGCCATTGTTGCCCCTTGGTAACACCTGGTTTATTGCCGATAACGGCAATTTTTTTACCAGCTAAACGGTTCATAAGAGTGGATTTACCAGCGTTTGGAATCCCTATAATCATGGTACGCAAGGTTTCAATCTTGATACCACGTTCTTTCTGACGAGCAATCTTATCAGTCATGAGCTTTTTGGCAGCATCTGTTACAACTTTTACAGTCACTTGCTCTTTGGAGTTGATAGCTAGCGTCTGGATTCCTTGTGATTCAAAATATTGACGCCATTCCTTGGTCATTGCTGGGTCGGCCAAGTCCGCCTTGTTTAAAATCAAGAGTTTTGGTTTGTCACCAACAATCTTAGTCAACATAGGATTTTGACTAGATAGAGGTAAGCGAGCATCAACCAAAATCGTCACAAAATCAACAAATTTTAAATTCTCCTGCACCTGTCGACGCGCTTTAGACATGTGACCAGGAAACCATTGAATAGTAGCCATTGAATTTTTTTCCTTATAAAATAAAAATCTAATTAATATAAATAGTGTTTTTCTTATAGTTTATTTTATCATAATTTGAGCACTTTTGCATAGGCTTTTAGTTTTTTATAACACAGATGTAACATAAAATAAATTATGTATCATGTTTATACTTTTGATTTTTACAATTGACGCTAATTGACATGTACGAAAACTAAGAAGTTTTAGTACTCAAAGTTGACAGAAATTATTAAACTTTGTTCCTATATTTTTTGTAAATTAAACCTACCATGGAATTTCCACAGTAGGTGTTACTCATATCACTAATCGTTCTAAAAATGGTTTGATGCAGTTGATAAGAATCCCTTCTATCCAGCTTTCTTGTGCTGAGGATAGATGTTCTGTCTGAAGGCTTTCTTTTAGAAAGTCTCGGACTTGTTCTGGTGAGATTTCAAACTCAAAGGCTTTCATTTTATAGAAAAAGTCGATCAGATGATCTGACAGGTATGCGGTTGAAAAGGGTACTTCACCACTTTTTCGATATTCTAATAAGAGCCTAGAAAATCGGGCTTTTTCTTCAGGGAGATCACGAAAATAGGAATTGAGGAGCCAGGTCTGCTTCTGCTTTCTTTCAATTGGATCCTGACTGGCAATTCGTTGGTCTTTTTCCAGCTCTTTTTGGTATTGTTTGGCCTTGATAGCCCGTTCTGTCCGATTTTTACCAAAAAGAATTTTCTCCCACTTGCGTTCTTCTTGAGTCAGTGTCTCTGTAAAACCAAAGTAATCTTGATAGGCACGCTCTGCTGGGCCCATAGCTAGAACCAGATTGTCTGCATATTGCTTGGCGATTTTATCCCTCTTCTTGCGCTCTTTCTCTGCCTGGATACGAAGTTCTTGTTCGTAGTCAATTTTCTCCTTACCTAGCTTGACAAGGTAGAGTTGGTCATCTGGTTTTCCAAGTAAAAAGGGTTTGATACACTTTTCAAGGACTTCCTCCATACGAGCCTTCTTCTTGGGCTCTGCCTTGATCCAACTTCCTCCTTGAAAGACTTCTAGGAAGAGCTGGTAGTCTCTTTCAGGTGTGAACTGATTACCACGATTAGGTTTAAAACCCCCTTTTTCCCAGAACCATTTGAGAAGACGCTCGTCAAAGTCACTTTTATTGACCTTGATTTTTTCCTTTTTATGGACTTTTCTGGTCAGATTTTCAACCTTTCTGAGCAGTTTTTCTTTCTCTTCTAGTTGCTGGTCAAGGCTTAATCGATGAAAATGCCGAACACAGTCGCTACCGATAGGAAAGAGGCGTTGACCTGTGACGCCGTTAAAGAGTTCGTAAGCGTATTTGATGGCATTTCCACAAACACAATTGCTACGGCCGATACCGTTAAATCAAGGAAACTTCACTCCATTCCTTGGTAGCTTGTCCCCAAGTATCAGCTTTAGAAGCCTGTAACACCGCATCATGCAGGGATTTCCTAACTGGAAGTGTCATGAGGTCTCCTTTCTAATATTCAATGAAAATCAAAGAGCAAACTAGGAAGCTCTAGCCGCAGACTGCTCAAAACACAGTTTTGAGGTTGCAGATAAGACTGACAAAGTCAGCTCAAAACACAGTTTTGAGGTTGTAGATAAAGCTGACGTGGTTTGAAGAGATTTTCGAAGAGTATAAATTATACTTTTACAACTTGAACCTCTTCTTTACCGAGTAAAATCAAGTATTTTTCAATATTTTCAATCGAATAGGCTCGTGATAAAGCCTCTCCGTATAGGGCTAACTGACCACGATAGCGATCTATGAGTTGACTTGGTTCATCATAGCGGTCTGTCTTATAGTCGAACAGAACAATTTTGTCTTCGTAAAGCAGATATCCATCAAGGATACCACGGACAACGAAGTCTTCCTGACTCTTTTGGTCTCGTTTGAGCATGGAGAAAGGTTGCTCGCGATAGAGATGGTTGGTATTAGCGAGAATTTCCTGACCAAGTGCTGTGTCAAAGAAAGCAAGAATTATAGCAAGATTGATCTTATCTCTGACACCTGGGCTGGTTTGAACTTGTTTAAGAGTTTCTGTCAGGCTAGCAAACGTTGGTCTCCGGCTGAGGTCAATTCTCTGCATGAGTTCGTGGGTAGCACTACCAATCTCGGCTCCTGTTACCTTTTCTTTGGTTGAAAAATCTGGCAAATCAAAGCTGATTTTCTTGTCTACTGACTGGCCTTGACCTGCAATTTCAACACCTTCCATATCCATAACAGGTTCGTAGAATTTCTTGATTTGACTTGGGGTTTGAACACTAGGAAGTTCAATAGCTACGCGATGAAGAGTATTATAGACTTCTACCTCTTTCAGCATTTCCAGAGCTTCTTTGATGGTTTCAGACTGACGATTGTCTGCTTGGGAGTTATCTTGGAGAGGGCTTTTGTTTTCCAACTGACCAATAGCTTCTCTAGTCAGCTGATCTTCACCAACAAAACGATAGCTAAAGTTGAGCTTATCCTTTGCAAACACTTTGCTGATAGCCCAAATCCAATCTTGAAAATTCCTGGCTTGGAGTCTAGTGTTGCTATTTAGTTTTCCATTTTTAGCTGCAGAAAATTCCTTGGCTTCAAGCTTTTCACGAGACCCCTTACCGACAAGATAAAGCTTTTTCTCAGCCCTCGTCATGGCAACATACAGCAGACGCATCTGCTCTGAATAGCTTGCCAGCTGTAATTCCTCTTCGTTCTGCCTATAGGTTAGGCTAGGAATGGAGAGTTTGATGGTTTTAGGATAGTGAGCTTCTACTGCTCCTGTCTCCATCTTGGCAATATATTTGACCCCAAGACCATTCTGACGGCTGAGAATGACCTCTGACATGCTGTCTTGCTTGTTAAAGTCTTGATCCATATTGAGGATAAAGACGTAAGGAAACTCAAGCCCTTTACTCTTGTGGATAGTCATGAGCTCTACTGCATCTTTTGGTGGTGCGACTGCCACGCTTGCCAAATCGTGCTGGGCTTCTAAAACTTGGTCAATCATACGAATAAAACGCGACAAGCCCTTGAAATTGCTCTTTTCAAATTGATCAGCACGCAGTGCTAGGGCATAGAGATTGGCCTGTCTAGCAGGACCATTTGGCAAAGCTCCAACATAATCATAATAAAAGCGGTCGTTATAAATCCTCCAAATCAGGTCATAGAGGGAGTGGGTTTTGGCATACAAGCGCCAAGAGGCCAAGATATCCATGAATTGCTTTAGTTTCTCTGCTAGAGCTGAGTGAATCAAGACTTTTTGCCTTGTTACCATTTTTTGTGCATTGACCAGTTTCTCATAGAGATTTTCTTGGACTTTATCCTCTGCTTTCTGAAGGGACAAACGTGCTAACTCATCCTCATCAAAACCAAACATTGGAGACTTCATAAGCGCAACCAAGGCATAGTCTTGCAGGGGATTGTGAATGACACGAAGGGTGTCCAGCATGACTTGCACTTCTAGAGATTGGAGATAATTGTTTTGCTCTCCATCGGTTTTAACAGGAATCCCGTACTCAGACAGGGCGAGAAGAATCTGGTCATTACGACTGCGACTGGAGGTCAGAAGGGCGATTTCTTTAAAGGAAACACCTTGTTCCTGATGAAGTTTAAGGATTTCCTTGATAACTAAGCGCATTTCGCCTGTTAGTTTCGTTTCTGTTTGACTCTCTTCTTCCTCACCTGTATCGTCCTTGTCGTAGAGGAGAAATTCGGCCTTATTGTCTGGATTGGGAGTTAGTTTGGTATTGGCAAACAAGCTGGTGCATGTTATCATAGTTGATTTCGCCGACCTCTTGGTCCATAAGGCGTGCAAAAACATCATTGGTTGCTGACAGCACTTCTGAACTACTTCGGAAATTTTCCTTGAGGAGAATCAGCTTGCCTTCGTGTCGATTTTGCGCATAGCGTTGAAATTTTTCATTGAAAATCTGTGGGTCTGCCTGACGGAAACGGTAGATGGACTGCTTGATATCCCCCACCATAAAGCGATTGTGACCATTAGAAAGTAATTCCAACATCCGTTCTTGAATGTGGTTGGTATCCTGATACTCATCGACCATGACTTCGTGGAAACGCTCCTGATAAGCCTCACGGACTTGTGGGAATTTCTCTAAAATCTCAATGGTGTAATGGCTGATATCAGCGAATTCAAAGGCATTTTCCTGGCGTTTACGCTGACGATAAGCCTCTACAAAATCACTCATGAAGGTTTGGAAAGTCTTAGCTAGTTCCCATGTGTCTTGATGATAACGTTCTTGATAGTCGAGAATGGTCATCTGGTCTGATAGTTGTCCTAGTTTAGCAAACTGGGCCTTTCTCTCTTCGTTGTAGGCATCGACCAGTGGCTTCAAATCAGCCTTACGACTAGCATTAGTCAGAGCTCGACCATTTTTTTCTTTCGAAATTGCGACAACACGCGCAAGCACTGCCTGATAAGCCTGACTATCGGACTCCTGATTTAAGGAGCCAATTTCATCCAAATCAACTGAACATTTTCTAAATAAGCAGCCTTTGCAAATTCCTTGGCATCATTGTCCAGATGATAACGGAAAAAGCTTTCCAAATCCCAAAGGGCTTGCTGGATTTGCTCAGTCAGTTTTTCTTTTTCACTAGTAAAATCAGCTTTTTCAAAGCCTTTGAGGAAAGATTCACTCAGCCACTTTTGAGGATTGCTGGTGGATTGGAGAAAGTCATAAATTTTATAGACCTGCTGGCGCAGCCCCCGTTCGTCCTTGCCACGCCCAGCAAAATTTTTCAGCAAATGACTAAAGGTCTCTTTCTCTTTACCTTGGTAATGCGCTTCAAAGACCTCATGGAAGACTTCGTTTTTTAGAAGGAGTTGCTCGCTCTGGTTTTGTAAAATACGGAAATTAGGCGCAATATCAATTAGATAACCATGTTTGCCAAGGAATTTTTGTGTGAAAGAGTCCATAGTTCCGATAGCAGCGTTGGGTAGGTCTGCCAACTGGCGACCCAAGTGTTGTTTGAGCTCGACATCATCCGTTTCTTGGATTTGTTGGCTGATTTTTTTCTCCAAACGTTCCTTAAGCTCTGTGGCAGCCTTGACGGTAAAGGTTGAGATAAAGAGTTGAGAAATTTCGACACCACGCGCCAATTGATCTAGAATGCGCTCTGCCATGACAAAGGTTTTACCAGAACCAGCCGACGCTGAGACAAGAATATTCTGACCAGAAGTATAGATGGCTTCAATTTGCTCGGCAGTTTTCTTTTGTTCCTTGCTCGAATTTGCTTCTGCTTCTTGCAGTTTTTGAATTTCTTCCTCAGTTAAAAAGGGAATGGGCTTCATCGATTCAACTCCTCTCTTATTTTTTCAAACCAAGCTTGCTTGAGTTTTTCTCCGACCAGACGCTTGCCGTCAGTCAAGTCCAACTTTTCTAGGAAACGGGCTTGACCCAAGTGGTAATTGGCTTCAAAACCTGTGATGGATTGATGTTGCTGGACGTATGGGGCAATGCTTCTACCATTTTCAGTATAAGGGTTAATGGCGAACTGGCCTGCTAAAATCTTCTCAGCTGCTTTCTTGTAAAGATGGGCATTGTAGTCCAGTAGGAGCTGGAATTCCTCCTCCGTCAGCTGATTAGCCTTGTTTTTATTGTAAAATGCACCCAAATGACTGCTTTCTTTTTCTAAAAAGAGCCCTTGGTATTTCATTGACTTGCTAGCTTCTACTACTGCACCTGCTAGACTTTTAACGGCCATCAAAGATTGGACAGGCTCAGCCATTTCCAAGTACATAGCTCCGAAAAAGTTCTGCTCCCCTTCTCTTTTTAAGGCAGCTAGATAGGTTGGCAACTGGGAATTGAGCCCATTAAAGAAATGAGGAAACTGGAACTGAGTCAGACTGGATTTGTAGTCTACCACTCCAATCGCTCCATCAGCTTTCAAACGGTCAATCCGGTCCACCTTACCTCGTACAAAGACACTGCGTCCATTGTCCAATTGAATAAAGGCTTGCTCTTTCCCACCGAAATTCGCTTCCTCTTTGATGGTTTCGATGGCTGGATTGTGTCGGAGAATATGTCCAGTCGTCCGTGCAACATCAAGTAGAACTTCCTTGGTAAACTGGGCTTCCAAACTTTCCTGATAAATAGCCTCAAATTCCCGTTCTTGACTGGTTTCTTTAATAGCTTGTTCTAGACGTTGGTCAAAGGAATCTTCATCAGGAAACTGCAAGGCACGTTCAAAAAAATACGGTGCAAGAAATTTCCGTGACTGCGGGCATCTGGACGCAGGCGCAATTCCTCCTGCAAGCCTAACACGTAGCGGAGGAAATAACTGTATTCATTGCGGTAAAACTCCGTCAAACCAGAGGTAGACAGGTAAAATTCCTGTTCAGCAGGATAGAGAGCCTGTAAGGTGTCCTTTGCTAAGGGTTTACTGCTTGGGCTGGTTGGGAGGGCTGGATTTTTCCAGACCTTGCTGGTCTAGTTTTTTTACCCATCACACGCGCTAGAACTTTAATAAATGTCAAATCTTGACCAGTCTCACTCATCTCGCCCTGCTGGTGATAGGCAACCAGACTGGACAAAAAGACTGTGATATGACCCCATATCTTCTTTAGACAGCCCTTTGTGATTCATCCTCTTTTCTTTTCGACTAAATCCAAAATGGACCAACTCTTGAAGATAGGCTGATTCCTTGCTTTCACTTTCGTTAAAAAGGCTTGGAGCCGACAAGATCAACTGCTTACGAGCGGCATTAACTAAGGAAAGCATAGTGTAGCGATTTTTCTTGAGATTTTCACTGCTGGCAATCAGCAATTGCGCCCCATCTTCTGTCGCTTGGTTTAGGCTCAGTCTTTCTTCGTCTGTCAAAAGGCTAGTATTTTGCGCGATTTTTGGTAAATTGTCCTGAGTCAGTCCAATGGCGTAGACAAAGTCAGCAGTCAGTGGTGCAATCAAATCGTAACTCTGCACCAGAACAGTATCCACTGTCGCTGGAATGGTACGGTATTGAGATAGACTCATTCCAGAATGGAGCAAGGCTAGGAAGTCTTCTAGACTAACCTGTGAACCAGCAAAAACGGTCGCAAATTGTTCTAAAACATGGCAGAATGCCTTCCAAACTTCGGCCTGTCTTTCCTGTTCAAGAGTTTCCATTGTAGCTGTCAAATCTTGTAACTGCTTGGTCACAGCTCCTTCTTTTAGAAAAGAGTTCCACTTTTGCAAGAGATTTTCAGCCTTCTGTTTTCGGCTGGCAAATAAGGTTTCAAGTGGCGCCAAAACTCGCAGACGAAGGGCATTCAAACGTTCCAAATCAAATTTTCCGTGGTGGGCTTTGGTGAAGGTTTGCTGAAAGGCTGGCAAGCCATTGATACCAAGATAGCGGATATATTGCTCAAAAGCATCAATATCAGCCTGACTAAGGTCGGTATACAAACCTGTTCTGAGGAGATTAATCAAATCCTCCTGACGGAAACGATAGCGTTTCAAAGCTAAAATAGACTCGACAAACTGTGTCAAGGGATGATGAGCCATGGTTTCGCTTTTGCCTAGATAGAAAGGAATCTGATACTGGTCAAAAATCGTTTTTAGAGATAATTGATAAGAAGCTACATCCCCCAAGAGAATACGAAAATGTTTGTAGCTCAGGTCTGAGTTCTCATGTAATTTCTGACGAATGCTGCGGGCTACTAGCTCCAACTCCTCCTTTTGTGTCAAACAAGACCAGATTTGTAAGTTTTCACGATCATTCTCATCGACATCCAATGTTAATTCTGAAAAGTCATAAGAAGACTCCAGCAAACGAGAGGCCTTGTCAAAACTATCCATCTGCTCATGAGTTTGAGAACAATCCAGAGCAGGAGTTTGGTATTTAGAGGCTAGATGATGGAGAAACTCCACACTGGCTTGATAGAGATTGCCTTCAGCGAATGGACTGGTATAAGCTTTCTTACTAGCATAAGCCCCAATAACAATCTCAACACCTTTGTCATGAAGTAGGTCCACAATCCGCTCTTCCTCAGCAGAAACGAGTAAATCCATCAATAACTAAGGCGATTTGAGTAAAATCACTACTAACTTTGTTATTCTTAATAGCCTCAATCAAATGGGACAACTGACTTCCCTGAGCTAACTGCCCTTGGTTAAGATAGGCCGTTACATTCTCAAAAATCAAGAGCAAATCGGCTCTCTTGTCCTCATCCGTCAAACTCTCCAAGTCCAAAAAACTCATCTGAGCCTTGGTCATTTCGTGATACAATTCAATCAACTGCTGGATGAATTGAGTATCCTGCTTAATCGCACCATAAACACGTAAGTCTTTGGGATCAAGTTCGGCGAGGCATTTGTAAAAGGCCATCCCAAGACCAATGTCATCTAGACTGGTCTTAGCAGGCAAGTCATTCAAGATCAGGTAACGAGCCATCTGCGCAAAGCGCGTGACGGTAATCGCAAAAGAAGCCTGCTGGGACAAGTATTCCAGCACGGCGCGTTCTTTTTCAAAAGAAAGAGAGTTGGGAGCGATGTAGAAGACCCGCTTGCCCACAGCAACTAGCGTCTCCGCCTCTCTGGTTAGAATTTCAGTCAAAGAAGTCCGAATATCAGTATAAAGTAATTTCATCTCTGCCTCGTTGGAATTTCATTACCTTTTATTATACCATGATTAGCCCGAAGATTCCTCCTCCTTCCCTCCAAAATATGCTATAATAATACCAAAAGATAAAGAAGGAAGACCTATGATTAAACTACTAGCCTTGGATATGGACGGGACCCTCCTCAATGAAGCCAAGGAAATCCCACAAGCTCACATTACTGCTATTCATCAAGCCATTGAAAAAGGTGTCAAACTGGTTCTCTGTACGGGTCGCCCGCTTTTCGGTGTTCTCCCCTACTATCAAAAACTGGGGCTTGATCTCCAGAATGAGTATGTGATTGTTAACAACGGTTGCTCAACTCACCAGACAAGTGATTGGAGTCTGGTTGATTGGCAAGAACTCAGTCCAGCAGATATCGAGTACCTCTATGACCTAGCTGAAAAAAGTGATGTTCAGTTGACTCTTTTTGATGAGGAGCATTATTTTGTCCTCGGTGGCAAGCCCAATCAAGTCATCCAAAATGATGCCAAGCTGGTCTTTTCAGACCTGACTGAAATTTCTCTTGAGGAAGCGACTAGTGGCAAGTACCGGATGTTCCAAGGGATGTTTTTGGGGACAAAAGAGCAAACAGATGATTTTGAAGAGCGTTTTGCTGAGGAGCTTCGCCAACGATTTAGTGGAGTTCGTTCGCAGCCTGTCATTTATGAAGCTATGCCACTTGGAACGACAAAGGCTACTGCTCTTTCACGACTAGCTGAGATTTTGAAGATTGAGCCATCAGAAATTATGGCCATGGGCGATGCTAATAACGATATCGAAATGCTCCAGTTTGCAGGGCTTGGTATTGCAATGGGAAATGCCAGCGATTATGTCAAATCCCTAGCTGATGACGTTACAGCCAGCAACGAAGAAGACGGCATTGCGCGTGCGATTGAGAAATATATTTTATAATTAAGAAGCCCAGTTCATATCAACTGGGTTTTGATATTTAAGAATTCCTAAAACTTTAGAAACTCTTTAGAAATCCTTGAACTTTCTTTGATTTCTATGCTTTATACTAAAGTTATCAAAATAAATCAAAAGGAGAGAATCATGAAAACAGTACTTGATATTCATGGATTGTCCAAAAACTTTGACAAACAAGCTATCCTTCAGGATCTTCATCTAACGATAAGAGAGGGAGATATTTATGGACTTATCGGGAAGAACGGAGCTGGGAAAACCACCTTAATAAATTATTACGCAACTGTTGTTTGCGGATAAAGGAACTGTTTCCCTCTTTTCTAGTCAATCGGAAAATGAGTGGACCAAGGCCCTATCTCGAGTAGGCTCAGTGATCGAATCACCCGTAGCACATAATCACTTAACAGCTTATCAAAATCTGAAATATTATTGTATGATTCGTCATATTCCAAATGCTGATCAAGTCATTCGAGAAACACTAGACTATGTAGGTTTGCCAGATACAGGTAAGAAAGTCTTTCGTGATTTCTCGCTAGGAATGAAACAAAGACTTGGAATCGCCATTGCCCTTCTATCCAAACCAGACTTCCTGATTTTAGATGAACCTATCAACGGTCTCGACCCAATTGGTATCAAAGAATTTCGTCTGATGATTCAACGGCTCAATCAAGAAAAAGGCATAACCATTCTCATCTCTAGCCATATCTTGTCAGAACTCTATCTCGTAGCAAATCGTTTTGGTATTTTAGATCAAGGTAAGATTATCCGTGAAATCAGTAAAGCTGAATTTGAAACACTAAGTGAGGATTATATTGTCCTTAAGACAGCTGATCAAGAGAAAGCTTGTCAAGTATTGAAAGAACAAATCCAGCTCCAGTTCAAGGTTGTTAATCCTGAAAACGAAATTCACATCTTTGGTCAGGAACAAGATGTCAAACAGATTCTTAAGGAATTAACCTTGGCAGATGTTGCCATTGACGAGATTTACTATGCCCGTCAAAATCTAGAAGAATACTTCACTCAATTGGTCGAATAGGAGGAAAATCATGATACATACCATTCAAGCAGACTTTTACCGTCTTTTCCGCTCCAAAGGATTCTGGATTACAGAATTCATTCTCTTTGTCCTCTTGCTAATGGGTGCCACTATCGGGGCTACAGGCCATCTGATGGCAATCCAGACAGAAGAACCAGAAATTCCAACCCATGGTTGGGACGGTGTACAAGCCCTGATCAACGCATCTAGTCAAGGTTCAAACCTCGTTTTTCTCTGCATCGTCCTAGCCTGCCTCGTTCTTGGAGTTGATTTAATCGGCAAACTCTATAAAAATAATTTAACAGTGGGTGTTTCTCGTACCGAGTTTTTCCTCGCCAAAGCTTTTGTATTGGCTTCTATTGCACTTTTGCAAGTCATCATTAGCCTTGTGATTGCCTTTATTCCAGCAACGATCTTAAATGGATTTGGAACTATGCCTGATGGCTTTATTGGAAATCTACTGATAACCATTTCCCTTCAATTTCTTTGCCTCCTTGCTTGGCTTTCCATTGTTTCCTTCATCCTCTATGTTAGTCATTCTTATATTGCGGTATTTATTGGTTATTTGGTCAGCTCTATCTTACTTTCTATGCCAATGCTCATCTTCCCAAGTATCAAAATTTTGCCATATTTATCATTGCAGTTTTTCTATGCTATGACTGCTAATAGTGAGTCAATTTTCTACACACTTATAGTTAGCTTAGCTGTTATTGTAATCTTTAATCTAAGTGGACTGGCAGTTTTCAAAAAGAAAAGTCTATAAAAAAGACCTCCTCTAGCCTACAGAGGAGGTTCCTTTCGTTAAAAGTAAATGAAAACCGACAACCATTGCCCATCTGTGCTTAGTTTCATCTCTGCACCGAGAAGATGGCATAATTCCTCAGTGATATAAAGTCCTAAACCAGAGGATTCTTCCGTATCAGATAGATTTTCAGAATAAAAACGGTTGCTGAGATTTTCTATTTTTTTGATGGGCTGTTTGACAAGGTTTGCAATCTCTAAGACAAGCTGTTCCTTTTCCTTTCTCAAAGATAGCCGCGCTTCTTCCTTGCCATGCTTGAGGACATTTCCAAGCAAATTTTGTAAAATTCGATCCAGTAAGTCTTCATCAGTCCTCATTTTCAGACCAGTTTCAACCTCAAAATCAAGCGTGATATTTGCCGCCTGAAAAACATCATAATAAGCCAGAGTCTTTTTGGTGATAAAAGCTGGAAAATCCACTTCTTCCAGTTTCGGTTTGACAGCTCCTTCCATCAAACGACGGTATTCTAGGAGAGCCTCCAAACGTTTGGAAACTAAATCAAGATGCTGGGCTATTTTTTGTAAGGTTTCTGCTTTGTTTTCAGGAGTTTTTATCAATTGTTGAGTGTAGCCTGACGCGATAGTCAAAGGTGTCCGAATATCATGAGCGATATTGCTGATGGCCATATCCAGAGTCTGCTTTTCCCTTTTCATCACCAACCGAGACTGTTCTACTTCCTGAAATAGATTTTCAATTTGCTGGTAGAGATGTAAAAAATGTTTGGAAAAAATGCTGATTCCGACTCTTTTCATACTACCCGTGAGAATCTTGTCTTCAATCTGTTGACTCAAGTTTTTAAGTGCTAGATGATAGCGAATCAAAAAAATAGATAAAATAGTTAGGAGTATCAGAAGGACAAAGATTATCATGTAGGTCATTGCTTGTCTCCTTTTAATCTTACCCCAACTCCCCAGATGGTTTCAATATATTCTTGATTTGGGTCAAGCTGGTTTAATTTTTTACGAAGATTACTCAAATGCGTATTGAGGGTATTATCTCCAGGTAGGTAGCTATCCTCCCAGACCAATTCATAAAGTTCTTCCTTGGTAAAAATTTTCTTAGGGTGTTTAAGGAGAGTTTGGAGAATCAAGCATTCTTTCTTGGCAAGGCGAATCGTTTCCTGACTATTTTTGATTTCAAAACCTTCTGCATCAAACTGGATATTTTTCAAGTTTTGTGGCAGATTTTCAGTTTTTTCTATTTCCATAGGCTGTTTTTCTACGCTTTGGCGTAGTTGAACAGTAACTCTGGCAAAGACTTCGTCCAAATCAAAAGGTTTCACTATGTAATCATTGGCACCGTCTAAAAGGTATTGACTGATTAACTTCTTATCGCTCAAAGCCGTTAGCATAATGACTGGAGTTTGACTTTGTTCCCTGATGGCTTTTAAAACCTGATCCCCATTTTTCCCAGGAAGCATGATATCTAGCAAAACGAGGTCAATCCCACCTTGGTCAAAACGCATGATTCCTTCAGTTCCTGAAAAGGCTTGAATCACCTCATGTTCCTCAGTAAGAAGTGTCCGCAAAATCTCTTGAATGTCACTATTGTCTTCAATAACCAATATCCTAGCCATAAACACCAACCTTTCTGCAACTATTATAGCATGTTTTATTGATAAAGCTTAAACAGAAAAGCTCCTCGCATAAAAGCGCGAGAAAGCTTTGGAGGATTAAAATATAAAATCCACTTACTAGATGACCTAGTATCCCTATAGTTACTAGTGAAAACGAGTCTAGCAGAATGAATCTCTCATTTCTTCCCTACTAGTCCGTAATTCGTTGATACATTTCGGGTCTTCTATCACGAAACAAGCCCCAGTTTAAGCGCTCGCTTGCTCCCTTGTCTAGGTCATAAGTAGCTAACAGAACAGCTTCTCCTTGTCTTTCAGCTTGCTCTAGAATAGCTCCTGTTTCATCCGTCATAAAGGATGAACCGTAGAAGTCAAGACTGGAACTCTGTCCACCATTTTCATCACTTGGAGTGACTTCCTCCAAGCCATAGCGATTGACTGCAATAACTGGGACAATATTTGCTGCTGCGTGTCCTTGCATGGTACGTTGCCAGTGACCACAACTATCTGTATCCAAAATCGGCTCTGAACCGATGGCTGTTGGATAAAGAGCAATTCTGCCCCGTTCAGAGCAAGACAGCGGGCTGTTTCAGGGAACCATTGATCCCAACAGATACCGATCCCAATCTTAGCATAGCGAGTATCCCAGACCTTAAAACCAGTGTTACCAGGCGTGAAATAGAATTTTTCTTGATAGTAATGGTCGTCTGGTATGTGGGTTTTCCGATAAACGCCCAGTACCTCACCGTCTGCATCAATGACAGCAATAGAGTTATATAAGACATTCCCATCTTTTTCATAGAAACTGATTGGTAAAACGACCTTTAGTTCATTGGCAATGGTTTTAAAATGCTGAATGGCTGTATTTTCTGTCACTGACTGAGCATACTGGTAGTAGTCATACTGACGTTCCTGACAGAAATAGGGACGTTCAAACAACTCTGGTAAGAGAATAATTTGTGCACCTTGTTCTGCAGCCTGACGTACTAAACGCTCTGCGGTTTGGATATTTGTTGCCACATCCTTAGCGCATTGCATCTGAATGGCTGCAACTCTTACATTTCTCATCTTTTTCTCCTATTCTGGGATTTGTTGGGTGATACAGTGGATATTGCCACCACCTAAGAGAATATCTCTGGCTGGAATTCTGACAACTTTACGGTCTGGGAAACATTTACTGAGGATATCTAGGGCCACTTGGTCGTTTACATCCTCAAATTGAGGAACAAGGACAGACTTGTTGGCAATATAGAAATTGACATAGGAAGCCGCAAGCCTTTCACTGCATATCGCTCTTCTTCTCCTTCTTCATAGATGTAGCCTAGCAAATCCTCTTCTGTCACAACTTGTCGAACTGCAGGGATAGGCAATTTATGAATAGTAAAGTGACGACCTTTTGCATCTGTCTCTTGTTCTAAGAGTTCGAGATCTGCTTTTGACATGGCATACTGGGGATCATTTTGATCATCTGTCCAAGCCAAAACAAGCTCAGCAGGACCAACGAAGGCTGCAACATTATCAACGTGTTCATTGGTTTCATCCTGATAAATACCATAAGGAAGCCAGATAACTTTTTCAGCTCCAAGGCTCTCTAATAAGGTGTTCTCGATTTCCTCTTTACTGAGATGAGGATTGCGACCAGGACTAAGCAAGCAACTTTCAGTCACGAGAATGGTTCCTTGACCATCACTGTGTATCGCTCCGCCTTCTAGCACAAAAGGTTTGGCATCGTAAACAGGCATTTCCAAGGCCTCAGCAAAACGACTGGCTACTTGGTCATCATCTTCATAGTCTTGATAAAGACCATCGACTGCACCACCCCAAGCATTGAAAGACCAATCCACGGCTAATTTCTGGCCTGTATCATTGACAAGAATAGTCGGACCTGTATCACGCGCCCAGGCATCATTGGTGGGAATATCTAGATAAATAACGCTATCTCCAAGGTAGTCTTGGGCTTCAGCTAAGTAGTCTTGCTCCACCAAAAGATAGACTCTTTCCCCTTCTGCGATGTTTGATAATCTGGCTGAAAGCTCTTTTGGCAGCCTTTCCTTGAAAGGGCCATGAACCTGGTCGAGTCGGCCATATCATGAGTGTACCATGGTGGGGTTCATACTCTGCTGGCATACGATAGCCTAATTTTTTTGGATTGTCCATTATGATAATCTCCCTTTAAAGTCTTGATAGCCGAAGGCTTTGACTAAGCTGCAGTCACCTTGCTCGTCCATGAGATAGAGACTTGGCAATCCAATACCATTAAAGGTATTATTTTTGACAAATGAGTAGATTGCCATGTCCTCAAAATAAAGTCTATCTCCAATCTCAACTGGATTTTCAAAGCTATAATCACCAATCACATCACCCGTTAGGCAAGTATTGGAAGAAAGTCTATAGGTATAGGCTTTTTCCTGAGCCTCAAAGCTGTTTCTTAAAGGTGGACGATAGGGCATCTCAAGTACGTCAGGCATATGGCAGGTCGCAGAGGCATCTAAAACCAAGATTTCCATACCGTTTTCTACAATATCCAATACTTCAGTTGCTAGATAACCCGCATTGAGCGCAATGGCTTCACCAGGCTCGATATAGACTTCAAGATTGTAAGTTTCTCGGATACGTTTGACCTCAGAAATCAGCAAATCCACATCGTAACCTTCCCTTGTGATGTGGTGTCCTCCACCCATATTGAGCCATTTAACGTGATGTAAGTAGGGACCAAACTGCTCTTCTACTGATTTCAAAGTTGTCTCTAAATCATCTGCTCCCTGCTCGCAAAGGGTATGAAAATGAAGACCATCCACCAAATCCAGCAAATCACTAGGAATTTTATCTAGTGTAACGCCAAAACGAGAACCAGGTGCACAAGGGTTATAGAGCGCGTGATCTCCTTGGGTAGAACATTGAGGATTGAGGCGCAAACCGACACTAATACCAGCCTCTCGGCAACGCGCCCCATGCTTACGCAACTGTCTCTCAGAATTAAAAAAACGATATGGTCTGTCATCTCCAGCAATTCCTCCATGTCCTCATCCTTGAAAGCAGGTGCAAAAACATGGACTTCACCAGGAAATTCTTCCCTTGCCAATTTGGCTTCATAAAGACCACTGGCAGTAGTCCCAGATAGATACTGGCTAATCAAGGGATAGGTTTTTGTAAAGAGAATATGCCTTCTGGGCAAGCAAAACCTTGCAGCCAGCTTCTTCTTGTACATATTGTAGAATGCGACAGTTGGCTTCTAACTTTGACAAGTCAATAACATAAGCTGGTGTTGGTACATTTTCTAATTTCATTAGTCCACCATTTGTGGATTTTCAACCACAACCCATGGCAAACCATACTCATTTAGAGCTTCCATGAATGGGTCTGGATCCAATTCTTCAAGGTTATACACTCCAGCTTGTTTCCAAGTACCGTTCATCACTAATTTTGTCCCTATCATGGCTGGAACGCCAGTCGTGTAAGAAATTGCTTGTGAACCAACTTCTGCGTAACATTCCTGATGGTCGCAGACATTGTAGATGTAGATGGTCTTTTCAACGCCATCTTTGACACCAGTAAAGATACAGCCGATATTGGTTTTACCAACAGTGCGTGGGCCAAGGCTGGCAGGATCTGGAAGCAAGGCTTTTAAGAATTGGATTGGTACGATTTCTTGTCCATTGAAGTTAATGGTATCTGTACGAAGGAGCCCGACATTTTCAAGACATTTCATGTGTGTTAGATAAGATTGACCAAAAGTCATAAAGAAACGAATACGTTTAACACCTGGAATGTTCTTAGCCAATGATTCGATTTCTTCGTGGTGAAGGAGATACATGTCTTTTGTCCAACTTGAGGGAAATCGTACTCGCGCTTAATAGACATGGCTTCAACCTCAACCCATTTCCCATCTTCCCAGTAAGAACCTGGCGCAGAAACCTCGCGTAGATTGATTTCTGGGTTAAAGTTTGTCGCAAATGGATAACCGTGGTCACCACCATTACAGTCTAAAATGTCGATATAGTGGATTTCATCAAAATAGTGTTTGAGGGCATAAGCCGAGAAAACACTAGTCACACCTGGGTCAAAACCAGAACCAAGCAGAGCGGTCAAGCCAGCTTCTTTGAATTTCTCCTGATAAGCCCATTGCCATGAGTAGTCAAAGTAGGCTGTAAAACCAAGTTCCTTGCAACGTTTTTCATAAATAGCACGCCACTCAGGGTCTTCTGTATCCTCAGCCTCGTAGTTGGCTGTATCGATATAGTGAACACCTGTTGCCAAGCAAGCATCCATGATGGTCAAGTCTTGATAAGGCAAAGCTACGTTCAACACAGCTTCTGGTTTGTAGCTTTCAATCAGGGCAATCACTTCTTCAACCTTATCAGCATCAAGAGCTGCTGTCTCAATCCTTGTACTTGTTTTGCCTTCCAGTTTAGCTTTCAAGTCATCACATTTTGACTTAGTACGGCTAGCAATCATAATCTCTGTAAAGGTTTCGCTATCTTGACAAATCTTTGAAATAGCAACTTGGGCAACGCCCCCACATCCAATAACTAGTAAACGACTCATTTTTTTCCTTCCTCTTCTTCTAAAATGTCCTCAACATACTTGGGCAACATAAAGGCTCCCACGTGTAAGTTTGCAGTGTAGTATTCTGTGAAAAGCTGACGTTTTTTCCAGCATTCCTTGTCAAAATCTTTGACAGGGTGATATTTTTTCGAAGCAAATCCAAATAACCAATAGCCAGCTGGACTGGTTGGGATATGGGCTTGGTAGACCCGACTAATTGGAAAGGCTTGATTAACCTTACGGTGCATGCTTCGGCAAGCCGACTCATCCTCGTCAAAGAAGGGACTACCATGCTGGTAAATCATGATGCCGTCTTCTTTCAAGGCTCTGTAACTGTTGCCGTAAAATTCCTTGGTAAAAAGCCCTTCCGTATGTCCAAATGGATCTGTCGCATCGTTGATGATAATATCGTAATCATCTTCACAGTTTCGCAAAAAGCGTAGCCCATTTTGATAATAAATGGTAACACGAGGATCATCTAGCCCCGCAGCAAAGTCTGGAAAATACTCACGACAAACTTCAACTAGCATCTCATCTGGTTCCACGATATCGATTTGTTCCAGTTCAGGATAGAGTGTTAATACTTGGGCAACACCGCCGTCACCACCCCCAATAACCAAGACTTTCTTGGGATTTGGGTGGACAGCCATGGGAACGTGAACGGTCATTTCATTGTAGACAAAATCATCCGCATCTGAGAACAAGACGTGCCCATTTAAAATTAGTATTTTTCCAAAAGCTGGCGTATCTAAGACTTCGATATCCTGCCATTCACTTTTACCAGCGTAGAGTTGCTTGGCTGTTCTCAGGGACAATTTCACATCTGGAGTATGAACTTCAGAAAACCATAAATCCATCTAGTTCTCCTTTCTCTTAATAACGTTGATGTGATTGACCTCTGGATCTTCCGTCCCTTGGAGGGAACAACCACGTTCCTTGGCAAATTGGATATAATCGACAATTTCTTGTGTAATGCGTTCTCCAGGAGCCAAGATAGGAATCCCTGGAGGATAGCACATGACAAATTCCCCACAGACTTGTCCAACAGACTCATCTAAGATCAAACTTTTTCTCTCTGAATAGAAAGCTTCTTGTGGAGACAGCACCAACTCAGGCTGAATATATTCTCCTGCTATCAAGTCTTTCCCATCTCGTGAATAGAGTCTCTTGATATCAGCCAAAGCACCGACTAAACGCTCGATGTCTTGAATACGGTCACCGATTGAAATATAAGCCAAGATATTGCCAATATCTCCAAACTCAATCTGAATATCGTATTCGTCTCGCAGGAGGTCATAAACCTCGATACCTGTTAAGCCAATGCCCTGAGTGTAAACTGACAACTTGGTCACATCAAAATCACAGACCGACACACCATCTATTAACTCTTTTGAGTAGGCATAGTAACCGCCAATGGCATTGATTTCACGGCGAGCATACTCAGACAGTTCAATGACCTTTTCAAAAGACTCTTTACCACGAAGGGCTAAATTCCGACGTGAAATATCCAAACTAGCCATCAACAAATAAGAGGCGGATGTTGACTGGGTCAGGTTGATTATCTGACGAACGTACTCAGGATTCATCTGCTCTCCAATTAACAGAATCGAACTCTGAGTCAAACTTCCACCAGACTTATGCATAGAAACCGCCGCCATATCAGCCCCTGCATCCATAGCAGAAATTGGAAGTTTATCAGTAAAATGCAAATGCGCTCCGTGGGCCTCATCTACTAAAACCATCATGCCAGCTTCATGAGCCATTTCCGTCAACTCCTTTAGGTCTGAACAGATGCCGTAGTAAGTGGGATTGTTAATCAAAATGGCCTTGGCATCTGGATGGTTCTTTATGGCCTGGGCTACTCGGTCATTTTCAAGACCTAAAGCGATACCAATCTTAGGATTCACACTCATCTCTATATAGACGGGAATGGCACCACATAGAACCAGCGCATTGATAGCAGATTTGTGGACATTTCGTGGCAGAATAATCTTATCTCCAGCCTTGCAGGTGGAAAGAATCATAGTCTGTACCGATGAGGTTGTTCCACCAATCATGAGAAAAGCATGACTAGCTCCAAAAGCATCTGCAGCCAATTCCTCCGCATCTCGAATAATCGAAATAGGGTGACCAAGATTATCCAAGGGTTTCATCGAATTGACATCAATTCCAACACATTTTTCTCCTAAGAGTTCGACAAGTTCTGGATTTCCTCGTCCACGCTTGTGACCTGGAACATCAAAGGGAACAATCCTTTTCTTGCGTAACTTCACCAAGGCCTCATAAATAGGGGCTTGATTTTGATCTAACTCTTTCAAGACATACTCCTTTACTGTATTTGTAGCGCCTCAAGAAGACGAAGGCGACCAAAGGTTGACTCATGAAAAAAGAGCAGGTTTTCACCTGCTCTGCAATCTTCTGACGTTTTTATGTTTGTTTCTGTTGAGTATGTCTGTTCCCGATGTTTCCTAACTCTCTAGTAGCAAATATTACGTACTTTATTGATCGTTTCACAAGATGACGTGTGCTTTCACCACACTAAAAATTTATGAATTAGGACAAGTGTCCTAACATCAACTTATAAAAGTAGGCTTTTAACCCTATCAATAATGTGGCTTTTCAACCACGCTTCGGCATTCAACCCTGCCTGTCCGTAGGCATTTTTTACTCGGGTTTATATTTACTAGAAAACATCATCTCATTTTCTAAGCTTTATTACTATATCATGTATTTTTAAGAACTTGTAAAGCGTTTTACGAAAAAAACATAAAAAAGTTCGTAAAATATTTGGATTTTATTTGATCTAATACTAATTATTCTCTTGTAAACGATTATAAAGTGAACAAAATATTTATCGTATTTAATTTTAAATTTTTTATGCCATTCTATACTATTTACCTTCGGTGTTTGATCTATCAGAGAAGATGTCGACATTTTTATATCATTAAAATCGTGCAACTTTTTTCAGATACTTTTAAAAGATTGATTTCCCTATATTTTTCCTTTATACTGGATAAAAAGGAGAACAGTATGTCAGAAACAAATCACGAAATCGATTCAAATTTTGCAGGTCGTTTAAATATCCTACGTGCGGGTGTTCTTGGTGCAAATGATGGAATTATTTCCATTGCTGGTGTGGTTATCGGGGTTGCCAGTGCCACTAGCAATATCTGGATTATCTTTTTATCAGGATTTGCAGCTATCTTAGCTGGTGCCTTTTCAATGGCTGGTGGAGAATATGTATCCGTTTCAACTCAAAAAGATACTGAGGAAGCAGCTGTTGCGCGTGAGCAACTCTTACTAGACCAAGATATAGAACTAGCTAAAAAATCCCTCTATACTGCCTATATCCAAAATGGAGAATGTGAAACCTCTGCTCAACTCTTGACCAATAAGGCCTTTCTTAAAAATCCACTCAAGGCTCTGGTCGAGGAAAAATATGGGATTGAGTACGAAGAATTTACCAATCCTTGGCACGCTGCTGTTTCCAGCTTTGTTGCCTTTTTCCTTGGAAGTTTGCCTCCAATGCTGTCAGTGACCATTTTCCCAAGTGATTACCGCATTCCAGCTACTGTCCTGATTGTAGGTCTTTCACTCTTGATGACTGGCTACACTAGTGCCAAACTTGGAAAAGCCCCAACCAAAACAGCTATGATTCGTAACCTTGCTATTGGTCTCTTGACTATGGGAGTTACCTTCTTACTCGGACAACTCTTCAGCATTTAGAACATAAGAAATACCTCGATTTTGAAGTCGAGGTATCTTTTTTTACATTTGCACAATCTTGCGATAACTTCTTGAAGTAATCATGAAAATCAGCACATAGGCGATGAGGAAGATAGCGCAGATAGACAAGGTCACAATCAACATCATATTCGTATCTATTACACCAATCACTTTTAAAATCAGACTAAGCATATGGTAGGCAAAGGCTAGATGTATGAAGGCAAAAAGCAAAGGAAGGAAGAAAACAGTTAAAACCTGTTTGTTAATGGTTTGCTTGATTTGCTTTTGATCTAAACCGACTTTCTGCAAGATAATAAAGCGTTCACGGTCTTCGTAGCCTTCAGAAATTTGTTTGTAGTAGATGACCAGAACGGTTCCGACCATAAAGATAATGGATAGGAAAATACCGATAAAGAAGACACCACCAAAGAGGGCACTCATTTGAGCACTAGCATCTGCTAGATTGCTACCATACACATAGCTACCTTCCGTGTTTAATTGAGCATTAAACTGATTGAGGTATTTATCATATTCTTCAGCGACCTTGAGTTGTTCTTCTTCGTTGGCATTTACATTCATACCACCGTAAAGCTGATTATAGATAGCCGAATCTGGAAATTGGTCTAAAAATGCTTGTAAATCAGGTACAACAAGGTAATTGTAATCAGTAGTAAAAATATTAAACTGATTTGGTACATGGTTCACAATAAAATCTGTATTAAATTCTTCTTTTACAGAAAATTGATGGTTATTTAGAGTTAGAGCTTTCTGTCCTTTCAGTCCGTCATTTTTGGCAAAAAGACCGACCTCATTTCCTGATAGAGAAAGTTTTTGACCAGTCATATTTTCATAATCTTTTTGGTCAAATACCATGAAAACTGTTTTTGGTTGGACACGGTTTTGTCCTTTTTCAAAAATAGTTAACTTGGTTCCTTCTTGATTTGCAATACCAAAGTTACTGTAACGAAGCACTTCTTTCTCTTTGACACTATAACCTTTGTCACTTGCAAACTGGCTCAAGAGTTTGTCCAAATCTTCTTTTTCAACATTTTGTCCAGTAATGCCAAAGTCATGCGGATTCATCACTTTTTTAAAGGATTCTGAGGCATTGAAAATACTAGTCGCTGCTGACATGGTTACTAAAACCATTGTTGACAAAATAGCGATAGTTGCTAGTCCAACCGCATTTTTCTTCATACGAAAAATCAAGTTGGAAACAGAGATAAGATTATTTGGTTGGTAATAGTATTTCTTATTTTTCTTTAAGATTTGGAGGAAAACGGTAATCCCTGCATTGAACAAAAGATAGGTTCCAAAGATAACCAGTAAAACAGCTAGGAAGAAGGTTGTTAGGGCTGTGAGAGGATCTTTTACCGTAAGGGCAAGATAATAGCCAATCCCTAAACTAATCGAACCAAGAATCGTTTGGAGAGGAAGGAAGCGACCTTTTTTTCTCCGCTTGCTTTCTCACGCGAGAGCTGGAGGGCATTCATACGGGCAATTCGAAGGGCATTCAGGAACATGAGGCCTAGGAAAAATCAAACCGAAAAACAACAAGTACTGCAATGACAACATTCATTTGAAAGGTAGCGACCAGCTCAACCTTCAATTTCATCAGTTTGAGCAAGAAAGCGAAAAATTAACTTGTCAAACAAGGCTCCAATACCGATACCCGCTCCAACAGTTAGAATCCCAAATACCACTAACTCCTTAAAGGTCATACTGATTAGATGACGCTTCTCCAAGCCCAACATGCCATAAATTCCTAGTTCCTTAGAACGGTTTTTTTCATGACAAAACTATTGGCATAGAGGACGATAATGGCTGACGCAAGGGTGACGACAAACATACCAAATCCAAGTGTAGCCTGAATGGTTGTTCCTCCACGGATTTCAGCAATCTTGGGATTGAAGGTTAGAGAGTAAAAAAGATAGGTGACAGTGACTGCCAAGAGAACAGCCAGCGCAAAAGGATAGTAGAGTTTGCGGTTTTTAATCAAGTTCGATACCGCTAACTTATTGGTTAATCGAAACATACTAATTCACCTCGCTTGCCATGACAGTCAAGGTATCAGAAATTTCTTGGAACATCTGACGCTCTGTCTTCTCTCCACGGTAGATTTGGTTGTAAAGAATGCCATCCTTGATAAAGAGTACACGTTTAGCTCTGCTAGCTGCTGCCGTTGAGTGGGTTACCATGAGAATGGTTTGGCCACGCTCATTGATTTCATCAAAAACATCAAGAAGAGCTGCAGATGACTTAGAATCAAGGGCTCCTGTTGGCTCGTCCGCAAGGAGAATTTCAGGTTCTGTGATGATGGCACGGGCTACTGCCACACGCTGTTTCTGACCACCAGAAATCTCGTAAGGGTATTTCTCTTGTAATTGGTTGATGCCTAGATTCTCAGCTGTCACCACCAATTTTTTCATCATTTCCGTAATGGGTCTTCTTGACAAGACAAGCGGAAGCAAGATATTGTCTTTAACAGACAGGGTATCTAGCAAGTTAAAGTCTTGGAAGACAAAGCCCAGCTTTTCACGACGGAAGCTAGAAGCTTGTGAATTTTTAATGGTTGCGGTATCAGTTCCATTCAGATAAACCTGACCACGAGTTGGTTTATCCAGCATAGCTAGGATATTGAGAAGAGTGGATTTACCAGAACCAGACTCCCCCATGATGGCAACGTAGTCACCCTTTTCTACGGTAAAGTGAATGTCCTTGAGGGCTTCTACTTGGTTGCCCTGAAAACGAGTTTTATAAATTTTTTGAACGTGTTTTACATCTAAAAGTGTCATGAGAATCTCCTTTCTTAATATCCCATCAAATGAAATGTAGCTTGCATCATAGCGCATCCCAGCTGAACGCGCTCGATTTCTTTGTGACTTGGTTTTCTAGTTTTCTTATGTAAGATTTGTTTCATGATGTTACTCCTTTGTTCTTTATGAGTCTAGTTTACATCAAAAAAAGACCGCTTGCCATAACCTAACCTTACAAAAGAGACTTTAATCTTACATTTTTGTAAGATTGGGGGAATGTAAGCATTTCATTAAAAATATTTTACCATAAAAAGAAAGTAAGAAGAAAACCCTTGCAGATACAAGGGTTCAAGAAATGTTAAAATAGATTACTAGAAATTACAGACTAACAGTAAAATATCTGTTTCTACCTCACCAAAACCATCCATCATTTTCTTCAATAGCTTGGGCTTCTTTGCGTTTACGTGGGCCTGTTCCGTACATTTCTGCTTCGATTTCTTCCTTGGTTGGCATGATAGAAGCTAGGATGATATAGATAATCACGCCAAGTCCAAAGTTTGCGACTGTAAAAATGGCAAATAGGAAGCGAACAAGGGTAACATCAAAGTTCCACTTGTCTGACAGACCTGCCAGAACTCCTGAAATCATACGATTTCGTCTCATTTTATAAAATTTACTGTTCATGATATTTCCTCTTTCTGCTAGGTTAGCCATAGTATACCACGGGTAGGCTCGGCTTTCATCAGTCCTCAGGCTGATTTATCAGTAGCAATTTACCTCGACAAAGTCCACAGCGGTAGCGTTTGGTATCAATCCTTCGCTTGCGATGATAACTTTGCTGGCAGGATTGACAACGATAAAGTTTGAGTGGTTTAGAGTGGCTATTTGTCAAGAAGGGCACAAAGCGTAATCCATCCACTGCTTTCAAAAGTTCCTTAAAATCCCGATCCTTGTGTTGATAGCCCTTCCCTTGGAAATAAAGGTGATAATGACAGAGTTCATGTCGGACAATTTTCCTAAAAACATCCAGACCTAGTTCCTGATAAACCTTGGGATTAAAATCCAAATGCCCATCTTTGGGGAAAAATCGCCCACCTGTCGAACGTAGACGAGAATTCCACTGGACTTGATGGATAAAAGGTCTTCCAAAGTCTTCTAGCGAAACCTGCTTGACGTAATCAGTCAGTTTCATTTGGAGCTAGTAGCGACAGATTGACTTTTTCCCGTTCAGTATCGATTTTCTTGACCCAAACTGTTACCAAATCTCCGACGGATACCACTTGACTAGGGTGTTTGATAAATTTACGACTCATATGGGAAATATGAATCAAACCATCCTCATGAATTCCGATATCAACGAAGGCACCGAAGTCAACGACGTTACGCACCACACCTTCTAGCTTCTGACCAACCACTAAGTCCTTGATATCTAGGACATCTTGACGAAGCACAGGCGCGTCAAAGGAATCACGGAAATCTCGACCTGGTTTGAGAAGGTCTGCAATGATATCTTTAAGGGTTTCTGGTCCAAGATCCAGTTCGTGCGCCATTTCCTTGACTGAAAGCGACTTGAGTTTGCCTTGGGCCTCTTCATTCAAGTCTTTGATATCCAAGCGTTTGAAAAGCTCCTTAACGGCAGCGTAATTTTCTGGGTGAACTCCTGTATTATCAAGGATATTGCTGCTTTCTGGGATACGGAGGAAACCAGCAGCCTGCTCAAAAGCCTTGGCACCCAGACGAGGAACTTTCTTGATTTGGTCTCGTGAAGTGATTTTCCCTTCTTCCTCACGGTATTTGACGATATTTTCAGAGATGGTTTTATTGAGTCCAGCTACGTGTGAAAGAAGAGCTGGGCTGGCCGTATTGACATTGACACCGACTTGGTTGACCACGGTATCCACGACAAAGTCCAGACTTTCAGATAGTTTCTTCTGACTGACATCATGCTGGTATTGCCCGACACCGATTGACTTAGGATCGATTTTGACCAATTCAGCGAGGGGATCTTGCAAACGACGGGCGATAGAGATGGCAGATCGTTTCTCAACGGTCAAGTCTGGAAATTCCTGACGTGCAAGTTCGCTGGCAGAATAGACAGAAGCACCACTTTCATTGACGATAACATAGCTGACTCCTGGAAAATCTTTAAGAACTTCCGCCACAAATGCTTCACTTTCACGACTAGCAGTACCATTTCCGATAGCAATAATTTCCACACTATATTGACCAATCAAATCTGCCAAATCTTTCTTGGCTTCTTCGATTTGACGAGCTGATGCTGGTTTAACAGGATAAATAACCTGAGTTGTCAGCATTTTTCCTGTTGCATCAACGACAGCCAGCTTGGCACCTGTACGAAAGGCTGGGTCAAATCCAAGAACCACGCGCCCTTTCAGCGGAGCAACCAAGAGAAGATTGCGCAGATTGTCAGAAAAGAGTTGGATAGCCCCTTCTTCTGCCTTTTCAGTTAATTCTGTCCTAATTCGGCGCTCGATAGCAGGCAAGACTTTTTTCTTAACAGATTGCTGAACAACTTCATCAATATAGGCATTTTTTACCTTGAAACGAGCAGCAAAGAAAGCTAGAATACGATCCGTCGCATGTTCAAAACCGACTTTCAAGACACCAAGTTTCTCCCCACGATTGAGGGCCAAAGTACGATAACCTTGCATAGTTCCAACTGTCTCTGAAAAATCATAGTAAATCTGAAAGACTTGCTTTTCATCAAGACTTTCATCCTTGACTTGCGAAGTGAGTTTAGAGTGTCTCAGCACCTCCTGATAACTCATAGCACGCAAATTGACATCTTCCGATAAGGCTTCGACCAAGATATCAACCGCGCCAGCCAAAGCCTCCTTCTCATTCGCAAATCCTTCACAGACAAACTTTTCAGCCTCTTTCTCTAAGCCAGCTACATTCTGCAAAATCAGGCGAGCGAGTGGGAATAGCCCTGCTTCACGGGCAATAGCTGCCTTGGTTCGACGTTTTTCCTTGTAAGGAAGATAGAGTTCTTCTACGTCTGCTAATTTTTCAGCAACTAAGATAGCTTCTTCCAATTCCTTGGTCAACTTGCCTTGTTCTTGAATCTTAGCCAAGACAGCTTCTTTACGATCATTGAGGTTAGTCAGGCTTTTATCCAAGTCGATAATAGCTTTAATCGCCACCTCATCCAGACTACCAGTCATGTCCTTGCGGTAACGCGCGATAAAGGGAATTGTTGCCCCTTCAGCTGTTAAACTTAGAACAGTATCAATTTGCTTTAACGTCACTCCCAAATCCTGGGAGATTTTTTCATATTTTTTATCCATGAATCTATTATACCACAAGCTAAACGTTTCAAATTAGCTCTTACAGTATTTAAAAACAATATGTGGGGAATAGATTTATATGCTATAGCGCAATAACTTGTACTTAAAGAGCATTGCCACCTTTTTTTAACCAATCCATGACATCAAAAGTATTTAATGGATCTGGCATAATAGCTAGTTCTGAAAGATGTTCCTGACCTGGAATAACACATTGACTTTTTTAATTTTTATAATTAATTCCTTTCGTTTCACTCAATGCACAAAACAGAATGAAAAAGTGTTGTGCTCTTTATTTTGTTTTATAATAATAGTGAGAAAGCCTATCATTACTACAAATCACGGGGAGGTGAATAAGTGAGTGGTATAGTCACTACCTCGCATTTTTATAGGTGTCATTGTCATTCTTTCCATCAAGCATAACTGACTGTGACTAGGAGCACGTAAACTTATAATTGAATAAGCGACTCGTTTGTGAAAGGAAGGGATAGGCAGACTCAAATTTGGTGAAGGGAGACCCCTCGTCTTAAAAATTATTTATCCTAATTGTTGTGGTGAACAATAGGATTGTAATTTCTGTTTCTAATCTTTTAAAATGCGTGTTTTTGAGAAATAAAAAATCGCAAGCCTGAGCCTGCGGTGGGGATAATCTTTTTTGAAATTTTTAAACAAAAAAGGAGCATTTAAGCTCCCTCCTTTGAAATAACGGACACTTGGCTGGTCGGTGTACCCAGCATCTCAGATACCTTTTTCAAGGTGCGGCAGGAACCTTTCTGCCCTCAAATGTCTTTCGTTAATATTATTCTAGCACTATCTACTTTTTTTGTCAAGTTTTCTCAATCTACCAGACTTAATACGACTTTGTAACTTGAAATCTTGTAAGCGATACATGGTCGGAACATAAAGAAACCCCCACTTTTATGTAACTTGATGGCAACAAGAACATTATCATCAAATCTTTTAACATATTCAAAACTAGCATCTTTCTCTCGTGGATTGACCCCGACGAAATCTGGGTTCCTTAGTATAAGCTCCAGGTCTTCAATATGATGAATCACATCATTGTGATGGCGTTTTATCATATGGCTTCTCAAACCGTCTTTGTTGACCTTTATGTCGCTCGCTTCAAGAACGATATCACAAATTTCTTTTACTTCGTCGGTCACTTGACTGATTTTTTCGTGTTCCATCATTTCCTCCGTTATTCCACAACTATTATATCACAATCATGGTGTATATTAGGATATATCAAGCTCTATTATTCGTTAGATACTCAATTTTAACTTTTCCCTTTTCCTCAAAATAATAGTATAATAGAGGTAGAATTTAGAATCGAGGTACACCTATGGCTGTAAAATTTACAAAACGAGACGACTTGGACAAAATGTTTGAAGAGTTTGCGAAACTCCCAGATTTGAAACAGGTCACTTTCCCTGATGACAAAGAGAAAAAAGCCAAAGCAGAAAAGAAAAACTAGATGACTGCTTTCCAACAACTCCCGTCTAGTGTGCTTCAGACTGGGGCTATTTTTCTCTCTATAATCATTGAAGCCCTACCCTTCGTTCTGATAGGAAGTATTGTCTCAGGGCTGATTGAGGTCTATATCACACCTGACAAGGTTTATCATTTTCTCCCTCGAAATCGTTGGGGGAGAATCTTTTTTGGCACCTTCATCGGGATACTTTTCCCCTCTTGTGAATGTGGAATCGTCCCCATTATCAATCGTTTTCTGGAAAAGAAGGTTCCCAGTTACACGGCTGTTCCCTTTCTTGTAACAGCACCTGTTATCAATCCCATTGTTCTCTTTGCGACCTATTCTGCCTTTGGAAACTCATTCCACGTCGCCCTGTTACGAGCTCTGGGTTCCATTATTGTGGCTGTGATACTTGGGATTTTTCTAGGATTTTTTTGGCAAGAACCGATTCAAAAAGAAAATCGGTTGGCCTGTCATGAACATGATTTTTCTCACTTGAGCCCTGCAAAAAAATTTTTTCAGGTCTTTGTGCAAGCTATTGATGAATTTTTTGATACGGGACGTTATTTGGTATTTGGCTGTCTCTTTGCCTCTATGATACAGGTCTATGTTCCGACTCGGATTCTGACCTCTATCAGCGCAACCCCTCTTTTTGCCATCCTGCTCTTGATGCTTTTGGCCTTTCTTCTTTCTCTCTGCAGTGAGGCCGATGCCTTTATCGGTGCTTCTCTTCTCTCAAGTTTCGGCTTGGCACCAGTTCTGGCCTTTCTCGTCATTGGCCCAATGCTGGATATCAAAAATATTCTCATGATGAAAAATTACTTGAAAGCACGATTTATCAGTCACTTCATTACGATTGTGACACTCGTTGTCTTAGTATATTCTCTCTTGATTGGAGTCATCCTATGATTCGATTTTTAGTTTTAGCTGGCTATTTTGAACTAACCATTTATCTCCATCTGTCGGGCAAATTAAACCAGTACATCAACATGCACTATTCCTATCTGGCCTATATTTCCATGGTACTTTCCTTTATTTTGGCAATTGTTCAACTGTATATCTGGATGAAGCAAGTTAAAACCCATAGTCATCTGAACAGCCGATTAGCCAAGGTAATGAGTATTGCTCTTCTGGCCATTCCGATTATCGTCGGCTTAACTTTTCCAACTGTTAGCTTGGATTCTCAGACCGTTTCTGCCAAAGGATATCATTTCCCCTTATCGGAAGGAACGGATCAAGCCATTCAGACAAGTGAAGGGACGACAAGCCAATATTTGAAACCAGATACCAGTTCTTATTTTTCAAAATCAGCCTATGAAAAGGAAATGCGAACGGCGGCGGATAAATACTTGTCCCAAGATAGTATTCAGATCACCAACGAAAACTATATGGAAGTCATGGAAGCCATCTACGACTATCCAGATGAGTTTGAAGGCAAGACAGTCCAGTTCACAGGCTTTGTCTATAACGACCCCAGTCATGCCAATAGCCAATTCCTGTTCCGCTTCGGCATTATTCACTGTATCGCAGATTCGGGTGTCTATGGATTACTGACCAAGGGAAATACCCGTCAATATGAGAACAACACCTGGATAACAGCCAAAGGAAAACTGATCAATCACTACCATAAAGAACTCAAACAAAACCTCCCAACCTTGGAAATCGAAAGCTTTACTAAAGTCGATAAACCAGAGAATCCCTATGTGTATCGAGTGTTTTAAAAAGCAAGATAAAAACGAACAAGTTCTCTTCCGAATCACAGAAAAAGAGCCTGTTCGTTTTTTGTTATATGAGATATAGGAAGATGCCGAAAATTCTCCCCATCAAAAAAGAGACAATATTCGTTTCTGCATTACAGATTTCTAATATAGTCACTTTATTTATACTTACAAGAATTGAATAGTTGAGCTTAATTTTTTCCAATAATTCTAAACGAATGTTCAGAGACCCATTTGGCGTAAGTGGTTAAGCTTTCATCTGTTAAAGACTCTACTGCAATAGTTACACACATATTTACCGCTTCTTCAACCGTTACAGAAAAACGATAATGATTTAACTGTAGAAATTTCACCAAAACGAAGAAAGCAGTTCGTTTATTAGCATTGGCAAAAACATGCTTCTTTATCAATTGGACAAATAGTATCGTTGCTTTATCAAATTGTTGGATAAAGAGGCTTCCCAAAGACAAATTGTTCTGGTAAATTAACAATCATATTTAAAGCCGAAGGACTAACTGTTTGAATTTTCTCATTTGGAGAATACCGTTGAATTGCTAAAGCATTTATTTTTTCAATTTGCTTTTCTGTTAGATAGATTGTCATTTTTCCACCAAAGCTTTGAAAACATCGTCGTATTCGTCAAATATTTTATCTAAATTTAAGTCAAAGGCATCATCAGATATATAAGAAACCTGCTGATCCAATTCTTCAGGAGTAAAGATAATTTCACCACTTGGTAACAATTTCGCTTCGTATTTAACACCACTTGGAATATTAAATTCACTTGGAATCGTAATGGTGATTGAATTTCCTTGTTTTCTTGTTTTTACTACCATCTGATTTCCTCCTTTGTCATATTATAACAAATCATTACGGTAATTACAATGGCGGGATAATTCACTCCAGTAACAATCTCTATCAGAGTAAATAAATATTATAGTTCTGAAAAGTTATTAATGCCACTATTTTAACAGATTTTGAACCAAGGTTAAATTATATTAGACAAATTAATACTCTTAGTCATAGTTTTCATATAATTTACCAAAACTTCAAATAAAAAAGAGAACAAATTTGCTCTCCTTTACTTTATACATTTTCAACTATTATGGTTGAATTAATCTTTACATTGCTCAGTTGATACATTATGATTTAATTGATGTAAATCTTACTTAATACTATGCTTATTCATCTTTTGTTCAAAGATAGTTGTGATAATCTGACGTAATTCTTCGCGTTCTTTTTCTGGAATCTCACCACTTGTTTGAGCTGCAGCGTAGAGTTCAGGGTGTTCAATTGAAATGCGCTTAATAGTACGTGTCGTGGCATGTTTTCTGACGAAAAATGGGATTCGCTTAATCAAGTCTTGAGGTACTAGAGCAAGAATCTTCTCAGCAGTTTCCTTGTCACTAATCTTAGACGTCGTAAGCCCCTTCTTAATCATTTCCTGTTCTTTTTCCGTAAAATCTTTTAATTCCATTCGATTAATCCTCCTATTTTCTTTAAGTTAGATTATATATCATTTGTAGCAAGACGACAAATAGTCTGTTTGTAAAATGCTCTCTATCCTACAATTTTCCTGACACTCTTAATTGCTCTTTAATGAAAAATCACAAATCCTTTTGGAGAGATGACAAGCTGATTCTCCAATTCTTGGCAATTGCTTGCTAGTGCTACTGTTTCTTTTTCTAAAAGATACTCTTCTCTTGATTGGTTAAAGATGGCTTTAAGGACCTGGTCTTCGTATTTCCATTCCAAGGCAACTAAATTTTGTTTGATTTCTTTTAGGCTATACTTACCATGCTGAATGGTTGCTGACGCATGTTTGCGAATCTTAATTAGCTTCTTCATGAAGTTCAGCATATCATTGTCACTTGATACACGTTCCCAAGGCATACAACGACGACAATCTGGGTCTGGACCGCCAGTCAAGGATAACTCTGTTCCGTAATAGATGCAGGGTGTTCCTTTGTAAAAAGAGAAAGGCTAAGGCTGATTTGACCAATTGAACATCCTCATTTGCCGTCCACAAGATTCGTTCTGTATCATGCGAATCCAATAGATTAAACATAACCTCTGAAATCTGCTGCTTGTAATACATAGATTGGCCATTAATTTCATCGATGAACTGGTCTGTCTTCTTAACACCTCTTAAGAAATACTCTTTGATACTATCAGATAAAGGATAATTCATGAACGCATGGAATTCATCTCCATTTAGCCAAGGCTGAGCCGTATGCCAGACTTCTCCTAGGATATAAAGATCAGGCTTTTTAGATAAAACTGCTTTTCGAAAATCCTTCCAAAACTGATGGTCAATCTCATTAGCCACATCCAAACGCCAAGCATCGATATCAAACTCTTCAATCCAATAAGTCGCAACCTTTAATAGATAGTCCTTGACTTCTGGATTGGCTGTATTTAGCTTAGGCATATAGTCCTCAAAACCAAAAGCGTGATACGGTAGCTTCCTCTTATTAGCAAGCTTATCAGTCGTCACTGGGAATTGTTGTATATGGAACCAATCTTTATAAGAAGACTGTTCACCATTTTTGACAACATCTTGCCATTGAGGAGATTGCGAACCAATATGATTAAATACCGCATCCAGCATAATTTTCATACCACGCTGATGGGCCTCATCCACCAATTTCCGAAAGATTTCCTTATTTCCAAAATGACGGTCAATTTCAAAGTAATCTGTCGTATTGTACTTATGATTGCTCGTAGATTCAAAGATGGGACAGAGATAAAGTCCAGTAATGCCCAAGTCTTGCAAATAATCCAGATGATCAATAATCCCCTGTAAATCACCACCAAAGAAATCATCACTTTTAGGTGTGCTTGATGAATCCCAGTCTAATGTTCCTTCTGGGTTTAATCGAGCATTTCCATTGGCAAATCTTTCAGGAAATATCTGATACCATACCGTATCTGAAACCCAGTCAGGAACCTGGCAGGCATCAATCTCATGTATATAAGGCAACTTAAATCCGTTTCCAATGGCATGAAGATTTTCTAGAGAATTTTCAACGCACCCTTTATCGCCATACAAAATGCTTTGGCCTTCTGTATCCTTGAGTTCAAAGAGATACTGGATACGTGCAAAGTCGACGGACACTTCAACCTGCCAATGGTCAAATAAGGCATCAGAAGTTATCTTGGCCATTTTATTTGTATCTTGATAAAACTCCTCCATAAAAATAAAAGGATCACCATAATGCAAGTTGATGCTTTCAATATCCCCTTTCTTAGTTCGAATCCGAATATGAATCTTCTTATCCTTATAAAGATAGGCAAACTCCGACTCAGTCCTATAGTAAATAGAACTTAATTCCATCAATTTGGCTCCTTAAGTTTTAATCAAATTTTACGCAAACGTTTTCAAAATCAATAAATCCAGTATACTATTTTTGTAAACTATTTGCAAGAGCCTAAAAAACAGACAAAAAAGAGAACAAATTTGTCCTCTCTGTAAATCTTGATATCACTCATCAAATAATTTCTCTAACTGTCTGGTTGCTGATTCAATCTCATAGTCTGCTTCTACAATTTGATTTTTTACTTTTTCTGTATCCAGTTCTCTACTATGACGAACCAATAAAATCTTGTCCGCCCACTCCTCAAGTGAATCCGTTAAAGATAAATGATTATCAAAATTCTCTAAAATTTTCGCATCCGGCAAGTGACTTGCTGTCACAACAGGTAAACCATTAGCTTGTGCTTCAATTAATACAATACCTAAGCCTTCAAAATTAGATGAGAAGATGAAGACATCTAATAAATTTAACATTTCACCAACATTTGTTTTTAATCCTGTAAAAATAACTTTGTCTGCTACTCCATATTGTTCTGCAATATTTCGTAAAAAAGCAGTATCTCCTCTTCCAATAAAAACTAAACGAGAATTTGGTTCTTTTTTGACGATTTCAGAAAAAACCTTCACACAAAAACTTTGATTTTTTTGTTTTTCATATAGACGAGAAACTTGTCCTACGACTAAACAATCTTCTGGAATACCATATTCCTTTCGAAGTTGGACTTGCTTTTCTTGGTTATATATAAACTTTTCCACCTCAATGGCATTATGAATAACTAGTGCTTTTTCTCTTTCCTTACCATGATAAAAATAGTTCGACGCTTCTGTTCCACATGCCCAAAAATCGGTCGCATATTTTCCAACAAAAAGTCGATTAATGGGATGGATAATACGATGAAAATGTTCTGCTTGTGCACAATGTGCGTGAACAATTCTTTTTTCGATTCCGTATTTTTTTGCTAATTTTAAGAACTCTAGATGAGTCAGAGCGTTTTGATTGGACCATAAAATATCATAACGATGAGCATTCTCCTTAAAGAAACGATCCCATTCCTTTAATGCCTGCTTAATATGAGGTCTTAACTTTGGAATTCGGTGAAAAACAATAGGATTTCTACAAATTGACTTAAAATGATCACTAAAATCAACATCTTTAGGTCCTTGTAGTAGAAATTCCAGTTCAAATTCAGATGTATCAATATGATTATAAAAATCTACCACAATTTTTTCTAATCCACCGATATCTGGAACTAATCCACAAACTAATATTCTCTTCATAAATTTTCTCCTTATTTTTTTAACTTTAATACTTTTTGAATCATGAATATCATTTGTTTTCCACCTTCATGATTTCTAAACACGAAAACATATACACACAAGATTGCCAAATAAAGAACAATTTTAACAACGATAGACCAGATGAAATCCATTGCTGTCAACACAAATAAATCTAACAAACTAATGAACAAGATACTCAATCCAGCTACAATAAAATGTTGTAACATCGTTTTAAAATATTCTTTTGAAGAAGTTTTCAAACCATACTTAAATACACTATACGGTTCATACCAAATACATGTTAGCAACGTTGAGCATATTGTTCCTAACAATATTCCAGCCACTCCTAAATCTAAAATTACTAAAAAATATAGTGAAAGAATTATATTTAGTAAAATTTCCACAATGACTTTTTTATTTTGCTCATAGTTCAATCCATATACTGAAATCATCGTTAAGATTGGTTTTCTGTAGGAAGTAAAGAAAAAAAGTGAAGGACAATTAAAATTTCAATCGTATAGTTAAATGAAAAACTCTCACCTAACCAAATGATTATAAACGGATGAATGAATAATAAATATCCTATACTTCCAAAATAAGTCATACTGAAAGTGATAAATTGGAATTTTTTTAGAAATATAAGTGTATCAGCTACAGTTGTATTTTCAGAATGAACTAAATTACCTATTGAAGCAACGACGGAACTAATGATTGTATTTATTATTAGTGCAATAAATCCTAAAACATAGTTATAATTTCCATAGATTCCTATAGCTGCTAAGCTAATAAATTTAGCCATTAAAATACTATCTGTTTGAAAAACAACTTTTTCTCCAATACTCCCAAGCATATTCCCTTTAATATTGCGAATAAATTTATTTTTTTCTTCTTGATTGATAGGAGTCATTTCTTCATTATACAAATAATTATATAACCGATCAACAATACGAGACGTGACCACATTGTTAACAATATTTAACACACTTTCTATTAATAAATAGAAAATGAAATTTTGAGTAAAGACGATGACTGTAATTTGTAACAACACTCGAAGTGTGTTTAATCCAAAATTCAATAAATTAACGACATAGTTTCTCTGATCAACATATAGTAATGTACGTTTGTATGAGAAAAAATAACCAGAACTAGCATTAAACACAAAAATAAAATAAATCCAATACAATTCACTATTAATCGTATAATCCTTGATCATATAAGGGAAAAATAAGGATGAAATCGCCCCTAATATAAAAATTGATACACCAATAAGACTATATAATTTTTTGTATAGAAGCATGAAGGCATTAATTTTTCCATGATCATCTCTTGCTAATGGGGCATATAGTGCGTAACTCATGGCTTCCGCTATCCCTAGTTCAGCTAAAGATAAAATGGATACTATACTAGCTAAATAACTACTTAGCCCTAAATAAGTTACACCGAGATAACTTACAAAAACTGTCCGATTAATAAAACCAAGAATCACAGAAATTGGTTGTATGGCCAGAGCAATACTTGTGTTTAACATAGCAAATTCTGTTCTACTTCTTTTCATGCAATTCCTCTATTCATTTAATTCTCCATGGAAGAGTTTATAGAGATAACTTCCTGGGATTAACGTATCTTGATTAATTTTATAAGTAGTTTTCATAATGGGGGTTGTTTTTAATAGCTTTTCCCACTCTTGTTCATCAAAAGGATCATTTGCGTGTTCTCTTAGAAACCACAGTCTCTCAGCCGGTTCAAAAACAGGCAATTTTTCTACTAATGATCTAAATTCAGGATTTGAAGTATATTCGGACAAAATGAAGTAATCCATCATTAGATAATGAATGAATATTGGATATTTACGAACATAGTAAATATATAAATCCCGAATATGTTTAAAATGATCTCCTCCTTTTTGTCCTGCAAGGAAAAAACCTGACCATTTAAAATCACCAATCGTTCGTTCCATTTGCTCAGGATATGTCGGTGGATGATTCAAACTAAAAAAGTCCCCTTCAAACATTTCTACGGTGGCGTATGGAGATACAAATAATGTTGCATCCACCCATATTCCACCATACTGATATAGCAAGGTAAAACGAATAATATCGGAATAATGAGCAGCAGTTAACTCGTTTTTCTTGTATTTTTCTGTAATATCTTTTGGAATAGTGACAAAATGCTCAAGATTATCGTTTGTTAACAAATGAAAGTCACAGCCATTTCTTTTGGCGAAGTCTTTTATTGTTTTCATTGAAGCTTTTACCGTTTCAGGCATCTGTTCCTCACCTTGTTGCCACATTGCCCAAATAATTTTAGGAAATTCTATTGTAACTTCTTTTTTTTCACTACTCGAGTCATCTATTTGACCCTGTTTTCGTAATTTTTGTACAAAATCTAAAATAACCTTGTCACTAAAGTCATAGTATTTTGAATCAGTTTGTTGTTGAAAATAATAAGCAAGTGTTAATTTAGGCCCATAATATCTTAAAATTTGATTATATCGAATCAATTTTTTTCTTTTTACTAATTGCAGTTTCATAATTTATAATCTCCTCTCACATTTTTCTAATGCTGTTTTTAGATAATATCCTTTTCGAATATTATCACCAATTTTTTTACTGTTTTTTAACAACACTTCGTACTCATCATTGCTAATAGAGTCTAAACGTTCTGCAATCTCAAATAAAGAATCCACTAATATTCCACAATTGTTTTTTCTTACAAAATCAGCAAGAGCTGACTGACTCCAAACAATAATTGGAAATCCGGATGCTAAATAAAGAGATGATTTATGCGGGTTATTCATCTTTAAATATTCTCCATACATTCCACTACAAGTATGGGGACTATCCCCATCCCATACTAAACCAAAACCACCTTGTAAATGATTAGGCAATTCATCAGGAGTAAATGCTCCATTATAGTGAACGTTTTGAGGAGGATTCTTTTCTTCAAAGTTAATACCATAAACTGAAAAATTTGGTGATTTTGGTAATTGTCTAGCGTATTTTGTTTTTTTTATATCAAAATTACCTGCTAATAAAATTGTATCTTTTTTTCATGAGTTTTCTTCACTTCATACTGAGGAATTAAATAATCAAATATCTCTAACGAAACAATTTTCCCCTCGTTAATTCCCATTTTTTCTAGTTCAGACTTCATTTTATCATTATGTGCAATGACTCCGTCTACTCTTTCTAATACTGTTTTATTTTGTAAAAAATGAAGGATAGAGTATTTAAAATCAGAAAATGATTTAATTTCTTTATTTCTCAGTGATTCAATATCATGAATAAGTAAATACGACTTGACCTTTCTATTTTTCAAAAATCTCGTTAAAATTAGTTCCTTCAACGAATGCCATAATAATGGAAATTAAAGGACTAATACATCATCCTTTGTTAAAATAACATCATTTGAATGATTGGTTAAATGAAAAAGGTTGATAACCTGCTTCTAACATTATTTTCTCAGCATCTAATCTAGCTTTAGATGCTGCATGTTTTTTCACCTTATAATTTTTCTTTTTAAGTAATATTTCATTCTGCTTCAACCTTTCTATAAACCCTTTATAAGATATTTTTTTCTACATTATAAACTGGTACAACACTAATCATGAATATCTCCTAATTATTTTTTTAAAACGATTTACAATAGATATATATTTAAAATATAAAATAAAAAAATATATCTTGAAAAAAATATTTTTGGGTATTTTTAAATACAACCTTAGAATTTTAGAACTTCTAAGAACATCTGGTGATTGTTTAGCATAATTGGCATATTTTTTTCAATATGATTCTGGTATATTTTATAATAAGGATGTTGTGGTTTAATCTTATAATAAAGAAGATGATTAATTATTTGTATAAAAAGTAAACCTACCTATAAACGGTAAAAGCCTCATTGTTGCTAAATTCTTCCAATAACGAATCACATACTTTAAAAAAATATCAAGATTTTTTTGAATATTTCTGTCTAACAATACTATTTGGACGAATTCTATAATAGTAACCAATTGTATCAATAATAACAATATTACGAATAAACTTTAAATTAGCCACTCCAGTATAAACATCCTCATACAGAAGACCTTTTAAAAATGGAACAACTTCTACAATATTTCTCCTATATAATTTAGACCAAGCAACATGCTTCACTACTCTATAATTCAAACAGTTTGAAAGGGCTTCGGAAGAATTTCCTTGAAATACGATATTCGGATTTGTTTGAAGTGTTAAATCTTCTTTTTGAGAAGAATGATTACAACCAACTATATCAACATCTTCAGTCATAAGAGGTAGTAATGTTTCTAAAATATCAGTCTTAATGACATCATCACTATCCACAAAAAATATATATTCTCCCGTAGAGGCTCTGACTCCCACATTACGTGCTTCACTCAATCCTTTGTTTTCTTGACTGATTAATTGAAAACGGCTGTCCTTCCTGCAATACCTCTCACAAATTTCTTTTGAACCATCAGTTGATCCATCATTCACTAATATGACTTCAATATTTTTATACGTTTGACATTGAATACTATCTAAACATTCCTCTAGATATTTTTCCACATTATAAACTGGTACAATAACACTGATCATAAATATCTCCTAATTATTTTTTTAAAACGATTTACAATAGATATATATTTAAAATATAAAAATAATAATATATCTTGAAAAAAATATTTTTGGATATTTTTAAATACCACCTTAGAATTTTTAGAACTTCTAAGAACAGCTGGTGATTGTTTAGCATAATTGGCATATTTTTTTCAATATGATTTTTGGTATATTTTTATAATAAGAATGTTGTGGTTTAATCTTATAATAAAGAAGATGTTCAATTATTATTATAAAAAGTAAATCCACCTATAAACGGTAAAAGCCTCATTGTTGCTAAATTCTTCCAATAACGAATCACATACTTTAAAAAAATATCAAGATTTTTTTAGAATATTTCTGTTTCATAATACTATTTGGACGAATTCTATAATAGTAACCAATTGTATCAATAACAACAATATTACGAATAAACTTTAAATTAGTCACTCCAGTATAAACATCCTCATACAGAAGACCTTTTAAAAATGGAACAACTTCTACAATATTTCTCCTATATAATTTAGCCCAAGCAAAATGCTTCACCGGTCCATAAGTTAAACAATTTGAAAGGGCTTCGGAAGAATTTCCTTGAAATACGATATTCGGATTTGTTTGAAGTGTTAAATCTTCTTTTTGAGAAGAATGATTACAACCAACAATATCGACATCTTCAGTCATAAGAGGTAGTAATGTTTCTAAAATATCAGTCTTAATAACATCATCACTATCCACAAAAAATATATATTCTCCCATAGATACTCTGACTCCCACATTACGTGCTTCACTTAATCCTTGGTTTTCTTGATTAATTAACTTGAATCGATTATCTTGTCTACAATATCTTTCACAAATTTCTTTTGAATTATCAGTAGAACCATCATTTACTAATATCACTTCAATATCAGTATATGTTTGATGTTGAATACTTTCTAAACATTCTTCCAGATACTCCTCAACATTATAAATGGGAACAATTACACTAATCATAACTCATTTCCTTTCAAATAATTATTTAGCATCATTCAAACCATTTTTATACAATTCTTTTAACTGTTTAAAATTTTCATCAATACTAAAACGTTGTAATTCTTCTCCTAAAGGTCTTTCATTCGATACAACAGGTATATGTTCAATGTATTTCTTCCATTGTTCTTTTTCTAAGGGCATAGCGGTACAAAGTTGCTCCACTATTTGAGTAGTTGTATCAATGGTTTCATTCATAATAACATTTAGCCCAGAACACTGTGCTTCAACTAAAACCATTGGAAAGCCTTCAAATAAAGAAGGAAAAGCAAAAATATCAAATGCTGAATAAAACTTATAAATATCCGTTCTATGACCTGCAAAGATAATATTCTTAAATTCTTTACTTTTTTTCTCTAGGGTCATACGGTCAGGACCTTCTCCGACAAACAAAAAAGTAACTTCAGGTAACTCTTTAGCAATTTCAATTAAAAATTTTTGATTTTTGAATGAGTTTAATATTCCTATCATACCTACTACTTTTTGATTTTCTGGAATTTGAAACTCTTTTCGTATTTCTTCTCGATAAATAGCAGAAAATTTAAACTTTTCTATTTGAATAGCATTCGGAATAATTTGAAAAGATTGCTTTCCAAAAATTTTCTCTCCTGCTAATTGCCCACAAGAAATTCGATGCGTTGCATTTTTTAATGCTAATAAAACTAATAATCGATTACGTAAGCTTTTTATCCAAGTATCAGAAAACTGACTACTATGATTGTGATAGATTCTAACTAGGACACCATTCTTTTTTGCGTAATAATTATGGATAAACGCCGTAATTGGATTATCCACATGTAAAATATCAATTGTTTGATTTTTATAAAACTCTCTACATTTTCGAAAATAATCTAATACTTTAGATATCTTTAATTCAGGAAATACAATCCGCTCAATTCCAATTTCGTCTAAGTATTGATTAAAAGGAAAATGAGCATCTCCATTTGATTCAGCAACCATATATTCAAATTCTTCATCATCTACTTGAATATGATTTTTGATAAAACTTTGAACTCCTGTTGCACTTCCATCAACTGCTCCCAAAACATGCATCACGCGATATTTCATCTACTCACCACTATACTTCTTCTCGTAATTTTCTCTTATAAATCCATTTTCTAAACTGATTCGGTAAGATCCGAATCACATTTCTAAGAAAAACATTTCTAACAAATTCAAGCAAATGAATATCTCCTCTACGATAAAAATCTAATTGAAGAATAAAATCTGTCTTTACATACAATAATCCGCCTCTTCGCAAATAACTAGAATCATTAGTTTGCATCACGACTAAGGGTTCTTGAATATTATAAAAATCTTTAGTTGGATGATCATGTAATAATCTCATCGTTAAATCATAATCTTCTAAATAACGAAATTCACGATAATTACCAGACTTTAGAATATACTCTTTTTTCATCATAGTAGAAGGATTATTAAAGGGATTTCTCATTTTCGAATATTGACGAATTTCTGCAGTCGTTTCAGGTACTTTCTTTAATGCGGTAAACTCTGTATTCTTCTCTAAAATGTTGGAACCTACCATAATTAGATTAGGATTTTCTTCGAATAATTTTAGTTGTTTTTCAAATCTTGTAGCTATACAGTAATCGTCACTATCCATTCTAGCAATCAATTCTGTTTGACATTGATTAACTCCAAAGAGAGAAGCTGGTCCCGAGCCTAAGTTTTCAGCTAAATGGAAAACCTTTAAAATCGGGATTTCTCTCTGCAACTTTTCGATTTCTCTATCTAACTCTTCTGTCAATTCTCCATCACAAACTAAAATGATTTCTGTAGGTTTGACAGTCTGTTGATATGAACTGATTAAACTTTTTCTTAAATTTCTCGGGATTTCTTTTTTATATACTGTTGTCAAAACTGAAAATTTCACTGTTATACCTCACTTTAATTACCAGTCAGCCAATCTGTAATAATTGTTCGATAAGGAACGATCTGGTACCACTCTGGTTTATAATATACAAGCACTAAAAAGTTTAAAAAATAAGCCAAAAGAATGAAATAAAAGAGAATCCATCTTAATTTTTTCTCCTCAATTTTATATAGTACCATCGGAATATATAAAGTTACTATAGGAGAAAAATAATAGGCAAATCTTTCTAGTAACGCTGTTTGTAATGACATCATAGTGAGCAATAGATAGACAAAGAATAAGTTTCTAATATATTGTTCAGATTTTGATAATGGTTGCTTTTTCATAACCATTTCACCTATAAGAAATACTAATCCGTATAAAATTGTTAGTAATATTGGCGCCCATTTATTACTTTCTAAAAACCAAGATGTTGCTAGATAAGAAGTATATTGAGGAAAGAGGGAAATGAATACCATTGCCAATTGTTTTGTGAAGGGGAAAATAATAAGAAATACAAGAAAAATGCCCTTGTATATTTTTTTATTCAATAATATTTTTTTGAAAGGGAAATACAAGAGACAAACTATCCCAGATATATGAAAGAGTGGTGCTAGCAGGATAAATACTGTAGCTAAAATTTTCTTATTCCTTAGTAAATAATGGATTCCTAAAAAACTCACTGCTATTGCTAGACCTTGTCTGATGTTAGATAAAGAGTAGAAAAACATTCCCAAAGAACTAAAGTAAATAATGAAGCTGATGTAAGCATTTTTAGAATTTTTTGAAATGACAAAAAACCAACTGAATAAGGTCATAAATGCAAATACGAATAAGAGGAATGGATATTGATCACTGAAGTTTCTTAGAAAAATATTGAACAGTAAGTACCCAATTTCAAATCGAGAACTAAATAAATGTGATAAATCTGGAAGTTGAATATTATTTGACTCAAAAATACTGATATAGGTCCCTAAATCTCCTCCTACGCTAGAAGTACGGAAACCTGCAGTGATTAAAAAGAAGAAGAAAGTCGGAAGAACAAGAAATCTCAATTCTTGTTCTTTATCCTCATATTTTAATAAAAAAAAGGCGAGGAAAGAGATATAAACAAACATTAAAAGATAGATTGCCATTTTTTTCTTCCCTCACTTTTTTAATAATAGTAATAGTAGGAGTCTTTATGTGAATTTATTTTATTCATTACAAGACCGAGTAGTTTTGCTCCGACATTATCTAATCTACGTCTTGATTCAATAACTTGTCGACGCTTTGTTTTCTTTATATCAACCACCAGAAGGGTAGCATCTGCAATACTCGCTAAGATTTGAGCATCGGTAGCTGCAAGTAAAGGTGGAGTGTCAATAATGACATAGTCATAAAAATCTCCAAATGCTTTTAGGGTCTGCTCCATAGAAACACTGGCTAGCATCTCAGCTGGATTAGGCGGAACAGGTCCTGAGGTCAGTACATCTAAATTCACATCATTTATTGTCAAATGATTGATGGAATCTACACCGGTTTTTTTTAATAAAAAGGTACTTAATCCCTCAGTATTATTTAGTTCTGTTAGTTTATGCTGGGTTGGTTTGCGCATATCTGCGTCTATGATAATCACTTTTTTCCCTTGTTGAGCCAAAGAGGCAGCTAGATTAATACTTACTTCACTCTTTCCTTCGTTGGGACTGGTACTGGTTATTACGATCAGTTTGATATTTTTTCCGAATTCTGAGAACTGAAGATTACTCCTTAAAGTTCTAAAGGATTCAGCTACAAGCGATTTACTATTATGGATAACTTCAATATGCAAGTCACTAACCTCTTTTCTTTTTCTCTATAGTTGGAATCATGCCAAGGACAGGGATCCCAACTAACTCTTCTAAATCTTCGTAAGAATCAATCGAGTCACTTAAAATATACTTAATGAAAACAATATTAAATCCTGCGAAAGAAAAAACAACGATAGCTATAAGAAGATTTTTCCATAAAATCGGATATACTGGATTGTTACTTCCTAAAGCTTCCGTAACAACTGATAAATTATCACGTCCTAATCGATCTGCTGTAAATTTTTTGTATTGGGTTACATACTCTTTTATATAACGTTCTGCTAAATCTCTATCTAGCGCTCTTACTGTCACTGTGACCAACTGAGAACCTGTGTCATTTGTTAATTTAACTGATTTAATTTTAGCAATTTCATCCGGAGACAACCCTAATGCTTTATTGGTATCTTCTTTTACAGGGGGAAGCTCTGCTATTTCTAAATAGGTTTAGCCTGTCTTTGAAAGAGATTTATCGCTTCAATCGCTTGTGAATCATTATTTTGACCGTTTGTTTGGTCAGACGTATTTTTCATAATGAGTTTGGATTGAAGACTATAAACAGGTGAGATGATAAAAACAGTATATAATCCAACTGCTGTAGTTCCTATTAAGGTAAATAGGATTAAAAATAGCAGTTTGCTTTTTATTAAAGAGAAAATCCTATTAATATTTTTATTAAACATATTCATTTTTATAATTCATTCCTTTACTTATTTTCCCTATCTGAATCACCTAAAACCATGTCCATTAAAAATAACTTTGATTGTTTTTAACAGAACGATGAAATCTAATTTTGCACTTTCGTGTTGTATATAGTAGATATCATACTCTAATTTTTTTCTAGGTGACAAATCATATCCACCATTAACTTGGGCCCATCCTGTAATTCCAGGTCGAACTGCTAAACGGTCATTAAAATCAGGGATGTCTTTTAAAAATTCTGTTATAAACTCTGGTCGTTCTGGTCTAGGTCCAATAAAGGACATCTCACCTCTAATAATATTAATGATTTGAGGGAGTTCATCAATTCGAGTTCTGCGTATAAAACGACCAACTTTCGTAATCCGTTGATCATTCTTACTCGCCCATTGATGTCCATTTTTCTCTGCGTCTATATACATGGAACGGAGTTTATAAATCATAAATTTTTGTCCATTAATACCAACACGTTCTTGTATGTATATAGGATTACCACTTGATTCTAAAACAATAAAAATGCAAGCTATCAAACAGATAGGAATTATAATAACCAACAATAATATAGAAGTAAGTAATTCTAGACCCCTTTTAACTTTCTTATACATAAAACTCTTTCTCCTGAACAAAACACACCCACATATATATGTAAGTGCGTTTACGTACATCTGCATATATATATATATATATATATCGACAAAATATACATAAAAAGAATAGATTTGGCAAAATATGTATATTGTAATCCTGTATTTACCTACAATAGTGTAACATAAAATGAAAAAATTTTCAAATCAAAAACGAAGGCAATACTTACATTTAACAGCTCTTTAGATGATTTTGTTCGATATGATAGATTGAGGATTTACCATAAATAACTCTTGTGCTTTTTTCTCCCCATACTGTTGCTTAATCAATGTAAATGCTTGCTTCATATATGGAGGTCTAGAGGTTAAATTATGCATATCACTAGCCACACAATGAACTAGATTATGTGATAGAAAATACTGAGCTCTTTTTTTAAATAAGCGATATTTATCTCTAAATAATCTAGGCTTAAGAACACTGGAGCTATTTATTTGAGTATAACATCCCATATCTATCAGTTCTTTAACTCGTTTCATTACTTTCTAGTTCGGCATAGCGTTCAATATGGGCAATGACAGGCTTTATTCCTAACAATAAAATCTTGCTTAAAGCGTTACGAATTTCCCAATAGGGTGTCCGAGAACTGAATTCGATTAAAGCATATTGTGTATCATTTAAGGTAGGAATCTGTTTGCTTTCCAGCTTTTCAAGGGCGTCTTCGCTGTAATAGATTTCTGCACCATACAGAATAGTTAAATCGGGTAATTCTTGCTGTGCAAGTGCTTGAATCTCTTTGAAGTTTTCCATTATGACCTCTTCTGGGGTTTCAAACATATTTTTACGACGATGTGAAGTGGATACAATCGTCCGAACTCCTTGCGAAAACGCTTCTTGCAATAAGGCAAGACTTTCTTCTCTAGTTCTTGGGCCATCATCTACGCCAAATACAATATGTGAATGGATATCAATCATGTTGTCTTATCGTCCTTCCATAACATCTTTGATGGCTGTTTTTGTGGAATCCAAACTACTCGGACTAACTTCCATCATATAGAGGTTGCTATCTGGCATGGCATAGGATGGTAAATCCATACGACCAGTCCCCTTCAAATTTTGTGAATTGATTTGATAGGAACCCCTACTTTCCAAATGTGCATTAATCTGATTAATCATTTCATCCATCGGCATATTGGTTTGTAGAGAATCTTGAATCTTATTTATAATATCCTTGTAATTTGCAAGAGATTCTACGGATATTATTTTTTTAAGAATAGCAGTGATTACTTTTTGCTGATTTCGACCACGATCACGATCTCCATCAGATAATGAGTATCGTTCTCTTACAAATGCCAAAGCTTGATTAGCATCAAGGTGAATATTTCCAATTTGGAAATGATTTGAACCTGCACTAAATTCCTGATCATTATAAATATCAACCCCACCCAAAGTATCTATTATTTTGAGAAATGAAGTGAAATTTAATCTCACATAATAGTTAATGTTAACATCATATAAATTTTCTAAAGAATGGATTGAAGCATCTATTCCATAAATACCAGCATGAGTCAGCTTATCCTTTTGATTTTGACCACCATCTGCGATAGGAACATAAGCATCACGTGGGGTATTGGTTAACAGAATCTTTTTACTATCGCGATTAACAGTTAAAATAATATTGACGTCAGAACGAGATACAGAATTAATAGGTCCGTAAGTATCTATTCCACTAATATAGATATTAAAACTATTTCCACTAGATTGTTTAGGCCGTGCTACTGTTTTGCTGAATTCTTTTGTATAAATTTTTTTAATTTTAGAGCCATAATCAGGATATTCAGATTCAATAATATTTTCAAAGACACTATTTAAAACAATAGCTTCTGCCTCTCCTGATACCAACTTCTTGTATGCTGCCAAATAGGAGCTAGTTTCCTCAATTTTCAAATCTCGCTGCTCCGTAGATTTTATATCATCCATTAATTCCATAATATTTTCATTATCGGTAGCAGTTGGTGCCTCAACACTTGTTACTTGGTTGATATTGTTTATGGAACTAGTGTCCAAAACCGCAACGCTCATGGTGTATTTAGAATAATTTGCAGTTGAACTTAAACGACTAGAAAAACCAATAAATTGTTGCAATGTAAAAAGGAGACATCCATTAATCAGAATACCAAGTAGTAAAATAAAAATAGTGACATTCTGTGCTTTCTTACGATAAATAAGGAAAGCAGTGATAATAGCAACAACTATCAATAGAATGGCTAAAAAAATATTGAGATGATAAAAGCCTAATAAATGGTACTTAAACAATACAAATAACAGAAAAGAGATTATCAGTATATAAAGTGAGAGCAAGGCCCAACTAATATTTTTTTTAAATTTTCTATGCTTTTTCTTCTTTGAATAGCGACCCATTTTTTTACCTCTGAAATCTAAATTTTTTTCTTACCTTTATTATACTCCAATTTGGAATCAAATACAATTAGTATAAGGTTTTTAAAAGCTCAAATAATTATTTGGTTAGTTTTAATAGTCATTCAATGAAGTAATATTTTTTTATACTTAATAAGAAATAGAGTATCTCAAACTTTCATAAAACAAGGAAGCTTTCAGCAAAATTCATCGGCAATATACTATTCTAGACAAATAGCTGTCCAAATCTTTCAGAATAGAACAATCCTAACTATCGAATAGCTTGCTCTCATAAATATTTATGCGATTCTAAACTCAAGATTACATAAAAATAAATGTTTTCGTAACCTTCTAAGTCATTGAAAGCTTTAAATTTTAATTTTTGAAGGATTCTAAAACTCGAATAGCCCCATCACAATCATTTTTGAGTAATTAACGATTTAGCAATACTGTCGTTTGTCTTTTATAGTAGATTGAAATAGAATATGAGCAAATCGATTAGGGAATTCAAATCAAATGTCTAACAAAGCTTTAGAAGTCATGTTGTACTATTCTAACTTCAAAACACTATAAATAAAAAGGAATCGCCCAAAGCAATCCCTTTCTGATTTTTTGATCAGAAATTAGTATGATAAACCAAGAATCTAGCCTCTGAAATATCAACTATTCAAAAACCACACAGTGTTTCTTTCAACAAGGATTTTCACCCTTCTTTTCGTTGTAGCAACACTACACACTCAGAGGTTCGGACTTACCGTATCATTTCATCGTTTTCCCTCCTCATTCTACGAGTCCTATCCCATGGGCGGAGCATCTACTTCTACTTCGCTGACGCCTTAACTCGTACAAGCAGTGATACCGCCTCAACATGATGTGTCTGCGGGATTCAAAAGGTTTGGGGAAACTTTTGAGGATTAACTACGTTTCACTAACAAGCTTACACATTCGACATGTGGTAATATTCTACTTTTATACTAATAAACAAAAGGCAATAAAAATCATTTTAAAATGATACTGTGGAACGGAAAGATTATCACCACTTCAAAAGAAACGACATTCATCACTCCACTTTAAATTATAATAGATAATTCTCTAACATAGATCATCTAATTAGCAAATCGTTACTTTCAATAATGGATATCCTGATCTAAATTTTAAAATGTTGTTTCCTTACTAATTCTACTACTAGCCAATATAGTATAAATTAAATAAACAATAAAAATGATTATAAAAATAACATTAATTTTTAACACAAAATAGAGATTTAACAAATTTGCGAACGTATGAAATAATATACAGTAACTCACTGATTGGGTTTGACGGTAAAGATGCCCTAAAACAAAACTTAAAAATAATGTATATATAAAAAATAAAATAAAAGGAAATCCTTGATGACTCTCTCCAACTATAAACCATAAAGGCAGATGCCAAATCCCCCAAATTGATCCTACAATCAAATTAGATTGCCAATAAGTATATTTCTTATCAAGTAACGGTTGTAATATACCTCTCCATCCTAATTCTTCATGTCCACCACCAAAAAAAATTAATTGTATAAAGAATAGCGGCATCAGATAAATTGATACTCCGTTTAATTCTAAGGAAGATACAGAGAATAGTATCAAAATTGCTAACAAATGAATAATGAAATAAATACTACTATTTTTTTCTTTTTATTAAATACAAAAATGTTTAAATTTTTATATTATTACTTTTTCAAATAAAAAGCCACTTGAAATAGCCGGACCAAGTGCACCTACTATATGTAATATTCTCCCTATAAATATTTCTAATCCCAAAATATGAGATTGAGTAAATATGGCCAAGAAGCCCCCAAGCTATATAAGTAATTCCAAATGTACAATAAAGATAATTTTTTAAATTCTTTTTGTCAATTTCTGTCATTTTATCTTCCTTATCTTGATTATTTTATGAATAATATTTTTTTACTGTTTCTTAGTTACTGTCGATTTTAAACTACATATATTCTATCACAAAAACACAAAAAAGCCTTAAAATCAAGGCTTTTCTATACTTTCAAAAATAATCCTAATAAATTTCCATTCAACTTCTTCTAAGCATCTTTTCTAAAAAATAAATTGACAATCTCATCTTCTGAAAAGGCTAGCTCACCAAGTTTTTCAAACAAAATTTTCACTAGCTTGTTAGATTCTTGATATCTTAACTCCTTTATTTCTTGCTCGCTTGCTATGACAAAATATCCTAATGTTCCACGGCTAATAACCAAATTCTGTTCTTCAAGAACTTTCATTGCTTTTTGGACAGTTGCAGGATTACACTTCTCGTTTTCTGCTAATCTCCTTATTGAAGGAATTTGTTGTTCCGGTGCATAATCACCTCTTAAATAGTCGTTCTTAATTTTGATGCAATTTGTAAATATAGATGGGGTTTCATTTAATCTTTTTATTATCACTTTCCCTAACAAACTTCCAATATACAGAATAGGGGATGACTGTAGCTAGTAGAAGATAGTATTTATTTGCAAACATATCTGCTTCTCCTTTTGCATTGAAATGAATCGGAACTTTTTCTGGAAGAAATCTACAAATAACAACTATTATAGCTAGCATTACTAATAACACCAAAATATCTTTTATCAGTCTGTTTTTCATCTTATTTTTCTCCTTTAACTAGATAAAATTTGACTTGCTTATTGTTAAATAAACACCCATTGTAATAACCAATAAAACTACTGATACTGCTTGCAAAATAAATATAATCGGAAGATTAAACAACCAATTAAGCAAAATAGGCGTAATAAGCGTAATCATACCAATAATTCCAGTTACAATAACAGGAAGACTTTGTTTGACAACTATCATCTCACTGTCCCAATCATAGTTAGGATATTTTTTATTTAATGCGATTCCGATTACAGTTATAAAAAAGGAGTAACATATAGGAACAATAATTAGGTTCGTGACTTGAATGAGATTCATATCTAGTTTTAGCACAAATACAGATACAGAAATCATATACCCAATCCAATGAAGTGTAAGGTTTACAGCTATCTTGGAATTTAAGATCATTTTTACCTTAACAGGAGAGCTTTGCAAAATCCAAATGTTTTTTCCTTCTAAAGATATCGCTGAAGCTGCCGGGCAACTCAGAGAGAGCATAGATGCAATAAATAATGGAGCAAAATTTGAGAGATATTCATTTATATTTTCTAATCCTGAAGACTCTCCTATTTGTTCTATAGAATTAAAAAGCAAAAATATACTAAAAACACATAAAAGAATCACTCCAAGCCCAGCATTCAAGACTGCCATATAAGAACTTAAAAATCGTCCAAGCTCTTTTTGATACAAGGCAAAAAATACCGATTTTCTTTCATAAGATACTTTGTCATTAGCATATCTTGATTTTGTATTGGCAAGTGTATTAAGTAGTCCATACTTCAACGAAGAAATTTTGACAAATAGATAAAAGACGACTATTGAAAGAACTATATAAAATCCCATCCCATAGTACATTGGAAAATTGTAGTATGACATAAATAGTCTAGAAATTGGATACAGTCCAGTAATTTGCTTAGCCAGAGTAACCCCAATACTACTTTTATCACCTAATTGCAAAGCTGATAATGCAAAATATCCAATTATACCTAACATCGCAAATGAAAAAATAAGAGAGATAACATTTTTCCTTTTAAAAAAAGATGAAGCGACAACAATAACGATTCCCATGCATGTCGCTATACACATGGGGATCAAAGGGGCAAAAATTATAGAAGTAAAATACAATATAATCTGTAGGAGGTTTAAACTTCCGTTCAAGCCCCATACAATTCCACCCGGAAGCATAAACATCAAGCCTATTAAAAAATTCAATAAGTACATAAACATGAACTTGCTGGTGATAATATACGAACTTTTAACAGGTAAGGATAGGAGAATTTCCATATCTCGACTGCCAAATAAAATGCCATTCGAATAAAAGACAGTCAAAAATAATATTGAAAAACTTGATACAGAGACCATATATGCCGGTATCAAGTCCTGCTGTCCGACGTGTACCAATGTTTTCGCTGTTAGTATATTATAAACAAAGCAAAATAAGGAAAGAGTTATTATGCCAAAACTTGCAATAGCCATTGAACTTTGTTTTTTATTTCCTGAATCTCTAATCTCGTTAATAGGAAAGAAATTAATCAATTGCGCCTTAAGCAGTATCCAAATGTTACTCATTGTCCTGCACCTCCATGAAAAATGCCTCCAATGATTCATCACCTTTGACGTCTCCTGTATTGCCACTTGCAATTAACTTTCCATTTTTGATAATGGCAATTTTATTACATAATTTTTCTGCAACATCCAATACATGGGTTGAAAAGAAAATAGCACCTCCATCTGAAACACACTCATGCATAATTTTCTTTAGTAGGAAAGTTGCTTTGGGATCTAGCCCAACAAAAGGTTCATCTAAAATCAACAGTTTGGGAGAATGTACAAGTGCAGAAATAATGGCTGTTCGTTGCTTCATACCATGTGAATATGAAGAAATAATCCCCGAAAGATGCTCAGTCATATCAAATAAATCACCGTATTTTTGGATTCTCTCCCTGCGTATTTTTGTAGGAATTTCAAACAAGTCAGTAATAAAATTAATATATTGAAGTCCTGTCATATGTTCATACAAATCTGGATTATCTGGGATATACGCCATTATTTTTTTACAAATAACAGGTTCTTCTTTAATAGAATGACCGTTGATAATTATACTTCCGTCTTCAAAATCATGGATACCAACAACTGCCTTTATCGTTGACGTTTTTCCCGCACCATTTGCTCCAATAAAACCATAAATATCTCCAGGCTGTACTGAAATAGATAGGTTATCCACAACCTTCTTATCCCCATAACTTTTACTAAAATTCTTTATCTCTAACATATTTTCGTCTCCATTGACAATTTGTCAGTCATATATTGAAATAATACCGATAGCTCGTTTTGATTTAGCTATCGGTACGTAGTTCTCTTTACAAACATTCTATCTTTTTTTAATTGCTAAAGAGTCCTTTTGTATTTAGATTTTGTTCCAGCATTATCTTAAATGCATTCAAGTAATCCTTGACAGGTTCTTTCTTTGAAGTTATTATACCTATGTTATTTGAAACAAAAACATAGGCTGTCATCAGAAATTCTGCTGTTTCTGATGGATATTTTACAGAAAATACTTTTTCTGAGATGCCTTGATTTATTATCCTCTCAAAATATATAGTCAGTTTTTCAATGAGCTTATGAGATAACTTATCTAACATATAACGATTTTCTTCAAGATCAACCGTCTTTTGTAACTCAGTTCCTTCCGCTGAAACGTTATCTGTAGAGATTATTGTGGCATCTATAAAGGCTCTTATTTTTTCAATAGCAGTTTTGTCGTCATCATTGACAATCACATGAATATCTCTCAATAATTTCTCTGAATAACGTTCCACAAGACAATACAGAATATCTTCTTTGTTCTTAAAGTGATAGTATAACAAACCTCGTGATATATTTACCTTATCGACTATATCCTGAGTTGTTGTGTTCGCATATCCTTTCTCCATAAAGAGGAGCATAGCAGCATCCATAATCTCAGCCCGTCGAATTTCCGGATCTTTTACATCTCGCATTTTATTCCTCCTGATTATAAATTATACTACTCTACTGACAAATTGTCAATTATAAAATTAGCTTTTTGAGGATACCAAAAAAACCTTGACACCAAGGCTTTTTCGTAAACATTTTTTTCTAAGCTCGTATAAGCAGTGATACTGCCTCAACATGTGGGAATATTCTACTTTTATACTAATAAACAAAAGGCAATAAAAATCATTTTAAAATGATACTGTGGAACGGAAAGATTTTCGCCAATTCAAAAGAAACGACATTCATCACTCCACTTTAAATTATAATAGATAATTCTCTAACATAGATCATCTAATTAGCAAATCGTTACTTTCAATAATGGATATACTAATCTAAAGTTAAAATTACTTTTTCTTTACTAATTCTATTACTAGCCAATATATTATAAATTATATAAGCAATAAAAATGATAATAAAAATGATAATAAAAAAATAACATAGCAGCCAGTCTTACAACTTACTACTTTTCATATGATAATTTATAAATGTCTTTCCAGCCACTCGATCTTTTTAAAATCCTTATTGTTATTGTGATCATTTCGATAAGAATCTTGGGAAGAAGCCTTGTAAATACTTAAAAACTGTTCTAGATTTGGAATGCGAAAAGTGATGTTTTCGAGATGAATCAACTCTATATCCGATTCCGAAACTCCTGCAAAATCAGGTAAAGAATCGATACTTCCGAATTCAACACTCAGACCATCTTTTTTGAATTCATGCTCATGAATATCTATTAAGACGTAGCCTAAGTGTTTCATCACTTTCATTATCTTGTCCCAGTCATAAATTCTGAGATGATCAGGTGCTTCCCAACCTCTAGGATCACCAGGCACATGAATATCAATGTCAGACGGCCCCCCATTCTTCATTTGAACGGTATTCAAAACCCAAGGACCCCATGAGCGTCGGTGTGATTCCGATTTGGTTTAAATGAGAACAAATTGTTCGAAATTCATCAAATAGAGAATTCATTCCTCCTCCAATCGTTGATATAGAACTTAATTTCGTTGTGAATAATAAACTAATTTTTATCTTTTACTCTTTCGGTTTTGAAAATACTTCTACTCGCTGAGCTAGAACTTTGATTTCTACAGGTAGGTTATCCGATTTATCGCCATCAACATCTGACTCCAATTCACTATCTGAAGAAATCTTAATATTTCGCGCTTTGATATACTCGATATTGTCGTTTGCGACAACATCTCCTTTTAGTAAATCAGGAATGACGGATAATTTGGAGAATAGAGACGCATCTTTCAGAATCAAAATGTTGGCATAGCCGTCCTTGTTTTCTTCAAAGATTTTCTTATCAGCGAAGTAATTTGTCAAAAGAACCAAAACATGGCTAGCTTCACCAACATAATTTCCATTTTCTGTCTCAACCTTAATGTTAAAGACCTGATCCGTCATGACAGACTTCATGGTATTTACAGCATAGGCTAAAATACCGAATTTTGTCTTGTCCTCGATTTCAACATTGTGAATCGCCTCAGGAAGTGAACCGATACTAAAGATATAACCAAAATAATTGTCATTTGCTTTACCGATATCAATCTTATTGGTTAAATCAAAATCGAGTTCATCAATCGCGCCATCGATGTCTTGATTGATTTCCAACAGTTTTGTAATGAGGTTACCCGTCCCACCAGGGATAATCCCTAATTTAGGAATGTAGTCTCTCTCAGCAATACCCGAAATAACTTCGTTGACAGTCCCATCTCCACCAAACACAACCACTGCATCGTACTGCTCACGAGAAGCTTCCGCAGCAAAATGTGTTGCATCCAGTGCTTTTTCAGTAATTTTGGTTTCTACGTGCTTAAAGTATTCTTTTACTTTATTTTCTAGCTTTTCTTTGTAATCTAAAGCCTTTTCGCCACCAGAGGTAGGATTGATAATTAACATAGCCTTTTTCATTAATTTCTCCTTAATTTTAAATAGAAATGTTAGCGTAGCTGCATTTACCATTACATATAATGCTATTATATAATGAAAACTCATAAAAGAGAACTTTGACGTACTGGAGATTGATTTATAAAACATAGAAAAAAATTATTTAATAAGAATTTTTGAGTATATAAAATATAGTTTAAGTAAAGATTAGCAGATTATATCAGACGACTAGCTTCTAAATATTGTCAATTAACTATCTAAAATAAAGAAAGCATTTTATCAATCTGTTTGTCATTAAATCCAGCTTGCGCGAAAATTTCTTTAAAAATTTCTTTTACCTCGTTCTCTTCCTTTTTCTTCCAATCTCCACGAAATTCATTCTCGATTCGGTAACTTCTTTGAATAATCACTTTTACATGATTGATTAAGAATTCTTTTGCTAATTTATGTTCATTTGCTTGAAGAATATCTAAATTACTTTTTTTTAATGAATAAATGTTACCCCCATTAGGATATGAAATAATATTTTTTATGATTAAACTATCCTTGTCAAAACAATCTTCAAAATAGAAATCAGTGATGCATTTGTTTAGATCTTCACCCCAGTTTTCTTTAATCCAATCTCTCCAGTTTTGATGTGGACCAGCTTTAAGACAATCAATTATTGTATCCATTTTTAGAAGCCAGTTATCTCCTCCATATCGTCCTGGTCTAAAATTCCCAACTGTAGGCATCATATTTCCACACCAATAGTAAACAGTAGCAAAAGCTTTAAAATAATGCTCCAAATCATGTGGTATTTCTAAATCACCTTTTAATATCCCATCTTTTATTTCTTTACCACCTTTCAAGCTAGGTTCAACATTGGTAATTTTTTTATACGGAACAGTGATTGAAGTAAGGATGTCAGCCGTAATTGCTGTACCTTTCGATTTATTGACAAGCAAATGAGCTCCCTTATATCCTGATTCTGATTTTTCTTTATATACTTCAATCTCATTATATTTTTTATCATCCTTTAAAGTATTATATTGATTAATCGAGTTTTGAAACTGAATAATCTCCCAATCATCTTCCTCATAAAAAGGATACCTCTTATAAAAATCCATTGCCTTTTTACGTACTTCAAATTCACAAGTAACATTATCACTATCTGTAATATCTACTTTATTAATAAATTCATTTACTTGTATCATAAAATATCCTCCAAATTTTTAATTATATAAATCCGTTTAAAAAGACAAATAGATGTGTGTAAATTTACACTAGCTCACTACTTACTCCGTCTTCAGAAAAAATATCCTTGACTTGCTCAAAAACGCTTAAAATAATTGTAGCTTACTTTAAACTTAGATACTGCTTTAATTCAGCTAAACGAACAGCAATCAAATCAAAAGGTTTTAAAGCCTCTAAATCATAAAACAAGACAAACATAATAGCTAGTTTAAAATTCAGATTTTCAAAACAAAGGCACTTCTATTGAACTATCTTGCCATACTCTTTTATTTTACCAGCATATTCAGTAAAAAGATTTTTTGAATAAATTTTTTCATTACTTGAATTTCTAACTTCTTTCCAAAGAATAGAAGCTACTTTTAGTTTATTCGAGTAATTATGACTATTTTCGTCTGCACAGAAATCCTTTAAAAACTGATTCCATTGACAAACCGAATGGTCATACTTGGCATAATCTGAATTTCCATAATAAACTTTTAGCATGTCTTGGATTGTAAAACTCAAATCATGTTCTCTCTTGACTTTTCTCCAAGCAGTGGCCATATCAGCAGTAAATTTAAAGGGCGAAACACCTGTTAAAGTTGAGAAATATTCTCTAAAGTGAGTGTTAAAGGAGAAGCCACATTCAAGTAAGGGCGTATCTAAGGTAACGACTTCTACTCGTTTCTTATTTCTTTCTACTGATGATTTTTTAATCAAGTTTCCCTTGAAGTACTGCTCAATAATGTCATTGAGTTCTTGTTTTGTACCCCTATATTCAAGCCCTAATGACTTGCATATCTGTGAAAATTCATCACGATACCAGTAGTATTTATTAAACTCATCAAAGGATGTGATTGTATCAAACTCAGGTCTGCTCTCTATCAATATTTCTCCTCCTTAAAACCAATTTAGGTTGTCATCTCAAAATAATGGAGTTTTAGTTTCTTTATTTTGAGGATTAGCTACGTTTCACTAACAAGCTTACACACTCAATTTAGAATTTAAAGGCAATTTCCAAAGAACACTCAAAACCTTGATATATAGTTTGTTTATGTGACAGTCAGAATAAAATGACTTCATCTTATTCTGAATTAAATTAATTTAGCTATTTAAACAATCCATACTCATTGAAATAATCCCATAGTTTATCAACATATTTCGATTTAGAGATTTTTTCCGCTCTGTTTTTCATTACCTTAAGCAAAATATTCGGTGTTGACATATCTATATTATTACTAAATTTTATAACATTATAATCCTCATCTACATATACACCACCTAAATAATGAATTTCAACAAAATGTTTGAATGTATCAATATTCTTAAAATACGACGGGTACAAAGACTTATATACTTCAAAATTTTCATTAACCAATACAAGAAATCTATCCATAAAATCTTGAATATTATATACACTGCTAGTCTTTGACCATTTTTGATATTTATTAGGGGTGTATTTTGAAGTTCTGCCAATAAACTCCGGTACCATCCAAAAATTAGCTAAACAGTGATAACCATTTCTTAATTGTGGAAGTTTACTTACGCTTGTCATTGTGTCTCCGGCAAATTCTCTATTTACAAGATCACCATCATCATCAACCAACTTCTGCACATCTTTTAGAATATCTTTATATATAATCTCATAATAACCACAAGCAAAGTCTGACATATCACAGTCAGGTATAAATGGATATCTAAACGATTCCCCCGACTCTCTATCCTTGTATGGGCGCCAATAAGTTTCTGTAGTTTTAATATAATTTTCTTCTTTTCTAATAATAACTTTTCTATCATTTCTAAAGCCACAATGATTTTCGCATTTTATTGGCATAAGCAATACTTCATATACTTGTTTACGTTTTGCGTCGTCTACCATTAATTCCCCCTTAGTTCGATCTGTATTTAAACCTCAAAAAGTTTGGGGAACCTTTTGAGGATTAACTTCGTTTCACTAACAAGCTTACACATTCGACATGCGTTGTTTTCTTTATTTGTACACTTTTTTTCGTCATCGGTTACGGTATTAAAACACAATTTATCATTTTCTATTTTAGCATTCTTCCTTTTAGATTTGTAAGATTTTGCATCTTTAGTCGAAGAATCTCCCGTTTTAAAAATTATAGTCAACATTGCTGGATCAATTTCTCCATCAGAATTTATTCCACCTACTATGATTTTTTCAACGATACTTTCAAAAATGTCCTTGTCAAACTCAGTCAAAGTCTTTTTGTGAAGTTAAAATTTCTTTAAAATTCTCTAATCTACTTTTTTTATATCAACTTCTGATTTTTAAAGTTACTTCTAAGTTTACTTTTTTTCTTCTAAAAAGTTTTTTTCTTTCTCAATTTGTATTTGATTGAATTTATCTTCATATACAGAATCACTTATTTTTTTCCATCAAGATTCATTGAAACTAATTTTTTTCTTCTTTTTTTGTACAACGAATTTAATTTACTAACTATCTTATTCAACTCCACTTTTTAAAGTATCATCAGTAAGCTCTTCTTTTTATAATTTCAAGAAAGTCTTCAGTTAGGTTATTATTTTTCATAAAACAACTGTTGGTAGCTCTGTAAAAAAAGCATTTTCTATTGCTTTTTCCTCTATTCCTTTACTATGAGTGCAATACTTTTTTTACCTCTCTTTATAGATGTTGTACAGTGCCAAATAATCTTTTTGTACTCTGAACTAGAGTGCCAACTTCTTCTAGACAGAACAGTACCACAAAAACCACATTCCAATCTACTGCTAAAAGGGTACATTCTTGAGTATCTTTCTCGTTTACCTTTTGTATTTGCTATGGTTTTTTTGTTTCCTGATCTCCGTAATCTAATTTCTTGCGCCTGTGTAAAAATTTCTGGACTAATTATTGCATCATGATTATTTTTAATGTAGTATTTATCTTCTTCACCGAAATTTATTAAACGTCTCTTACTAATGGGGTCAACAGTGAAAGTTTTTCCCATTAGAATATCACCTTTATACTTCTCGTTTTTAATAATTCCTAAAACTGTTGTGTCTTGCCAGTGATCAAGACCTCGCGGGGTTTTATAACCTAGTTCATCAAGTTCTCTAGCTATTGCCCTACCCCCAATACCATCAATGTATCGTTCAAAAATATAACGTACTATTTTGGCTTCTTTTTCATTTATTGATATTGACTTTGTATCTTGATTATAGTCATAACCAAGACAACCTTGAAAACCAATAAGTTCTCCACGTTGCATCTTCATTTTTAAACCTTTTTTAACATGAGCAGATGTGTTTTCAACTTCCTGTTGAGCCACTGAACTTAATATCGTTAATAGTAGCTCACCATCCATAGTTAAAGTATCAATATTTTCTTCTTCGAAAAATACACCAATTTGTTTATCTTTGAGCAGACGAACATATTTGAGAGTATCTAATGTATTTCTAGCAAATCGAGCAATAGCTTTAGTAATGATATAGTCTATTTTTCCATCAAGGCAATCTGAAATCAATCTTTGAAAATCTTGTCTTTTTCCAACTTGAGTTCCCGATATACCTTCATCAGCATAAATATCAACTAAATTCCAATCTTTATGCTGTGATATATATTCCCGATAATGTCGAACTTGAGAATCATAGCTATTCTTTTGGTCATCACTATCAGAACTAACACGACAATACGCTGCCACTCTTCTTAATAGAGAACCATTACTATCATTTCTTCTCGTTACTAAAGGGTTTGCTTTTATGATTTCAACATTATTTGTCATGACTTAACCTCCTATTATTCTGCATTTATTTTACCGCAACCAATAGAAAAGGTCAGCTAATTTATGTACATTTTACGTAGTTTCAGCTTTATTTTATTATATTCTTTTTCACTAATAAGTTTTTTTAAGAATAATAGATTTAACATCTCTAGCTCTACTACATAATTTTCTAAACTTGATTTCAAAAAATCACTTCCTTTTGATTTTTTTCATTTACCTCCATGGCATGACTGATGAAGTCATCATAAGAATTTCACTTGCTGCTCTTTTACGGTGGCAGCCTGAACGGTCAGAAGTATCATTGTATATCATTTGTATCATGGCATATAAAGTATCGCTCTATTTTATTGATGGTTTTAAAATCGCTCTTATCATGGCGAGCCATTCAAATCTGCTCCACAAATGAGGAAAGTACCATTTTGGACTATTCAATTGTCAAAGAACAAATAAAAAATCTCCTCATTTTCACACTCTATGCAATTGAGGAGATTATTTTTCTAAAGCGAATTTTATCAGGAAAATCTGTCAATCCCAATAGATAGTCTGTACTGACATCGTAAAAGTTTGAGAGAGTTACCAATACATCTGCCGTCAAGGCATGCTCACCCCGTTCAATTTTAGCATAAGCTGAGTTTGTAAACGAAAGTATTTTAGCTATTTGTTTTTGGGTCAAATCGTGATCTTCCCTCAAATCTCTCAAACGTCTGTACATCTAGCTTTCTCCTGAGAAAAGTATAATATATAAAACTAGGAAATCTTTCAAAGTGTCCAAACTGGACATTTTGAACTAAAATTAATTTATTAAACACTTCTCATAAGCATATCTATTAACTGTCTGAGAGCAAAGATTTTATCAACTATTTAAAATTACTGACTTTCAAAAATTAGTCTTATTGTAAAATAAAGTGAAACACAAAAGACATGTTTATCTAATATATTATAGTTCAAAAATATTACAAAATTATAGGAAAATGTTCACAAATCAATCATACAAGAACTTCTCTGGAAACAGGGACTTTTAACCCATTTACATAGATAAAATACACCATTTTATTCCTCCTTATATAAATTTGATAAGGTAGGAAATGGCGGTGAACGATTTTTCATAAAACTCTCTCAATTTTTAGACTTCACTATTAAGAGTGAAAAATCCTGTATTTTACCGCTGTTTTTAGAAAAATAAAAAAAGCGATAGAAGTTGCTATATCGCTTTTTTTATTTTTCTAAGTACGTCTAGACGTTTTAAAACTCATGTTGTGATTGAATTACGTTCAATACTTCTTGCATACTTCCAGCCTTAGCATTAAATAAAGGCAATTGGTTATCGTAATATCCCATAGTAGCAATACCAGCACTAGTTGATCCCTTTATCCCTGAGTATGAATCTTCAATAGCAATTGTCATCCGAAACAATATAATCAAAATAATTCTTCAAATCCAGTTTTTCAAGACTTATTTCTATACTGAAACAACATCTTTCCAGAACTTCAATAATTTCTTTTTGTGTTAAATCATTATTTAACTAAATCTTTGGAGGCAATACATTTTCAAAGCTACTTTTTTACCATAGGTTTTGAGCCTTCAACACAGATTACTAAGCCAAAAATGCTCTAAATTTTTGAAATTCTAACAAATCCCACTCAACTTCATCATCATCTTTGACTTTCACAATATCTTCCTCAAAATAACATGGAATAAAGATAGTTTTCTTTTGAAACGGTTGTAGGAGGAAAATCTCTCCTACACTATTATTGATTCTGATAGAAAGTTGCAAAATATCATTTACCAAACTTTCAATTATTAAGATTTTTTACAGTTTATCTGAATTAGAATCGCAAGGCTTCTCAATAATATAATTGTCGAATTTTTTTCATTCTAACTTCCTCTCCACTATTTCTTCCTTTATCAAGAAAAAGTTACCTCAATACTAATAAAGTACAATTCTAAATTAACTCCAATTATTGATTCATGATAATATTTCGGTAACTCATCGTGCAATTAAAAACAAGGATTTTTATTTCAGACGATCCATCGTGAACACTTCATCAGCCATCTCCCAAATTGCCGGATTATGTGTTGCGATAATGATTAGCCTATTATCATCTCGAAGAGATAGCAAAATCTCCATAATCAACTGAGAGGTTGCTGGGTCTATTGAAGCTGTTGGCTCATCTGCCAGAATAAGGGGTGGATTCTTTAAGATAACTTTTGCCAAGGCAACCCGTTGCGATTCTCCGCCCGATAACTCAAAGATGCGCTTATCTAGGTCAAGATAAGCCAGGCCGACCTGTTCTAAAGCCTGCTTCTGCCTCAACCGCTGTTCCGACCGACTCAACTTTTGACCAATGAGACCTAGCTTAAGGTTTTCTTCAATACTTTGGTTTTCAATTAAGCCAAAGTTCTGGAAGAGGTAGCCCAATTCGTGACGGAAAAAATCACTCGATTTATAATTGGCCAAGTCTTTACCTCGGTAAAAAATCGTCCCATCATAAGATTCTAATTTCCCAATCATGTTCATCAAGGTTGTTTTTCCGCTACCACTTGAACCAATTAAGGCATAGACTTTTCCAGCCTCAAATGTCATTGAAAGATTCGAAAATAACTCTCGTTCTCCAAAAGATTTACTCACCTGTTTAAGTTCAATCATATTAACCTCCCTTCAAAACAAGCATGGACATCTTGTTTTCTTTCTGCATTTGGACATGTAACTGTAAAAGAGATAGACCAGTAAAGAGTAACGAGACTAAGAAAGCAACTACTATCTCTACCATAAGAAATACACTCGCAATAAATCCCAGTAAAAACACACCCAGTTGAGCAAAGAGATAAGTGCGATGGATTTCTAAGAACCTGAGACCTGCAATGCGTTTGATAAAAATGGCACGTCTAAATTCTTCAAAGTAGAGCCTATTCATAGTGTTAAACAACAAGATTGAAGTTGCAATCCCAAGCACAGCTCCTGCTAGCATTACCCAACGTTCCCTCTGGATATTATCCAATAATGTGATGTAGTTGTGGTAACCTGTTTGCATTTCTGAGACCCAATTTTCAATGCCTTGTCTCTGGATAAGCTCCTGGGCATCAGACAATTGATTAAAGAGAACGTAGTTCTGTACTGCGTCTACCCAAAACAAAATGGACTGTGGACCAGTTGATTGGGGTGTTATAACAATGATGATTGGATCTTTCAAAAACTGCTGGTAAGAAATAGGGGTCGTATTATACACAAAACGATCCTGACCTGATTCCAAATAACCTACCGTAGCAGTCATTTGCTGTCGTTCATTTCGACTAGACATGCGACTGGTTAAGTCGTCTTCAAAAACAGATTTATAATGTTCTTCCTCTGAACGGAGGTGTTCAGGCAGCAATAAGACAAACTCCCCTACATCAAGGTGATTCATCTTTTGCTTAATAGTTGTATCTACAGGAATGTTTTGACGCTCCAAGTATTGCGGTGTGACGATAAGGACATTGCCATTCGGGCTGTAATCGTGCCATTCTGTAGAGGTTGTCAAGTTTGGAGGAAGCCATGCCATTTTGCAAAGAACGATCAATTAACTGGTGTCTAGATAAGAAAGCCTTTTGTTCTGAAACAGCCAGATCCATCAATTGATACCAAGTTCTAAGTTTCCTTTGAGCTTGTTCATCAAAACCAGGACTCGTTCCTTCACGGCTGAATGATAGGGTAATCAGTTGCCTTTCCTGGCTCCAAGCCTCTTGTCCAATCCGATGCTGTTGCCAGGCTTGGGAATACTTTAAGCTACTCCCTATTCCCAGCGTTACAATAATAATCGCTAATAGTTGACCGATTAAAATCAAACTAATGATTCCTCTGACAGGCACTTGCCCTTTTATAATCTGCATCAGGTGTATCTTTTTTATCCCAATTGCGAAGAGTTGAGCGAAAAACAGGGAGATCGACAGCAAGATGAGATTATAACTGAGCAAGCCTTCTCCTATGGTCATTAGGGATTGCGTTGGAAGCGACAGAATTTTTTGCATAAGAATGGCGAGCACGCCAGCTAAACTGAAACCAACAGCTATCCCTTTCAAATCCTCACCAACTGGTCTTAGGAAAATGGACCACCGTTTCTCTCCTGAAATGAGGCGAATGCCCGACGACCGTAATTGGCTAATTTGACTAATTAAAGTCAGTGCTCCAAAGGTTAAGATGAAAATCAATAAACCGATTAACTGAAATCCGTTACTAAAGATAGCCATTAACGTAGATAGTTTAGATGGAATTATCAGGTGCATGTTAGTCAAGCCAAGTTGACTTAGCTCCTCTCTTAGCAAGTGAATATCTAGGTTTCCATCGAATACAAAATAGTTTGTTTCAACACTACTACTTTGAGCATCTTCTAGATTTTTTTCCTGTAGCCCATCAGGCAACTTTCCGTTCCCAAAGGTCGTATAAGAAAAAACTGTAGTACCTTCTGAGTTAGGATCTTGGTGTTGAATCGCAATAAAGCTATCCGTTTCTTCTGCTAGTTTTTCCAAGCGTGTAGCAACATGCTGAAAAGTTGTTTCAGGGGAAGAATCACGTACAACAACGTTGGGGTAATAATGGGAGACATATGTATCAGTCCAAATGGTAAATACCCAAACAAAGAACAAACTAGCAAGCAGGTTGGATATGAGTATAAATAATTTTTTCATAGTGCATTCCTTATTCTAAAATAGAGGGCAGAAATACCCCTGCCCTCTATAAACTAACAAGCTTACTAAACTATTGATAAAAGAATCTTCTTCAATTATTCTTTACCATCCCGCATCAAATGTAACTTGCTCCCCAATTATTTGGATCATGGTAGCCTCCATAGGTCCACTCGCTACCACGGTGAAAAGCTACCAAAACAGGAAGAGCCAAACTAAATGCCAAAACGGCAAGGGATGATGCAACTACATATTTTAATTAGAAATCTCAGTCTGAATTATAGTATCCTATTTTTTCCTCCTTTCTACAGGCAGAGACCTAATTTTATAAACTAATCTTAAATACTTTAGATTTTGTAAATCATAATTTTCAACAGTTAGTTAGCTATGAAAGCATTTTATCAAACATCTCCATTCTTATATCTATCTGGTATTGTTACAAGCTCTCATAAGAATACCTTTCTCTAAATAGTTGAATTTTAAAGTAATACGAAATCAATCAGCCTTTTGTTTATTCTTCTGAATGAATTGTTGGTAAGGAATTGTATTACTAAACATAAAAACACCTAGCAATGCAAATGAAACCGCTTACTATTTCCTTGTTTTTTTATTTTTAACATATATATAGTATTCATTCAAGTGTTTTTTTATTATAATTTGAACTTTTTACCTAATAAATAAAAAAATCCTTGTAATTTTGTTGGGAATATGGGGAAAAAAATGAAATCGAAACTTGGTATAATACTCAGAAAAAAATTCGAAAAGGGAAGAAAATAAGTTTAAGTTCAATTACATATAACTTTGGATGAATTTATTATTCTTCATGACAATAATTCTACTAAAACTGGATCATTCGCTAACTTAGTGCAATATATTCGAAAACATTACTCCTCAAAAAATTTTGCTAGTATTATTGAATTACTATCAAACTCTTCAAGTTTTAACTTGGGTCCTTATGAAAAGACAATGGTAAAATCGATTCTCTATACCACAAATAAAAATTTTCTCCCCTCGGACGAGGAGTTATTACAGCTTACAGATTATCTTTTTAAAGTTGAAAACTGGGGTTACTATGAAATTATCCTATTAGGTAACTGTGTAAGAACAATTAATTATAACTCCTACTTCCTATTAACTATAGAAATGTTAAAAAATTATCTCTATTCAACATTAAATAAGACAAATAAACGGCTTGTTACACAATTAGCAATCAATTGCCTAATTGTTAGTATAGATAAAGAAGAATTTCAAAATTGTAGTTTTTCTAATCAAAGAAATAAAAAAATTACTAAATAATGAATTAAACTATTATGAACAAACCGTCTTCTTATATACATGTGGATACTTTGAATTTAAGTGCAATCCTGCGAACGGAATCGAAAAGATGAAACAAGCACTTCAGGTATTTGAAATTCTAGGAGAACATAATATAAAAGCACAGTACCAAGAGCACTATGACAAATATATTAATCAATAGCATAAAGATAGTTAATCTTTAACCACCATAGGATTAGTTCTTGTTATTCCAATAGTATTTCTATACTAAATTTTTTATCAAAATCCTTATCATTCAGTACTTTTACAAACATTTCTAAATTTTTTATTAAGCTCTCATACTCATAAAGATAATGATCTAGCTCCCCTTGAAACACTCTTATTTCTTCGCTTACTTGTTCTACTGTAATTGATTCTGGCAAATTTAATTTTGAAAAGTCATATCTTGCAAGCTTTCGACTGCTCACATCCTCACTCTTTAAATTGATAAGCACTTCCGCCATCTTATTTAAGTTGGCGATTTTTTCATTAATTTGATTTAGTTTTATATCTATCTCTGCTATTTCTTTTACTAACTCGTCTTTAATGTCTTGGTATTTCTTATCTGCTTCAGTTAATTCAATGAAGAGGTTAATCTCAGTAATCTTTTCCTGTAGACTCTTAACTGTAGATCTTCTGTATGGTATTACTCGACTATCGTTGGTTAACTGTCTTATCAAGGTTCGTCCTTTGATATACTGATTTTTATCCGAATGCTCTTTGTTATAGACAAAGTATGAGGTTGTCTCACGTATAAAGATTTTATATTTTGTTTGATTCTCTTCTTCCAGAATATCTAATTGATAATTTGGAATGAAAATGAGACCACTCTGCTTAATACCAAAAGATACTTTGATATAAACGCCCTCATCAACTAACTTCTCTATTTGGTTCTCTGCAAGTTCCACTTCAAATTCATAAACAGAATCTCTCTTTTCCTTAAATGTCTCAAAGAATTCTTCAACCTCTTCAGTGGATATCTTATCCTTATCTCGTTCTTCTTGGAAAGCATGGTACTGTTCCTGTAAATTCTCTAATCCTTCTGAAGCAATGACTTCCTTATTTTTAAAATAATCTTGAAAAAATTTGACATCATATAATTTCTTATCACTTATTTTTTGATGACCCAAACTTATCTTTTGATTATCTTCTTCCAGGATAAAAAGTTACATTTTTTTGTTTTTAAGTCAATGGTTAGATTCAATTCTTTTGCTTTTGTTATTAAATCTTCTAAAGAATTGACACGGTTCAACAAAAATTCTAAACGACTTTCAATCTCTTGCTTAGCAAAATGCATTCTAAAAAATTCTTCATCATATAAATTTCGTTTGCTGAGTTGGCGTCCTCGAATTGGTTTTTATCATCGTTCTATCTGTCATCAAAAAACGGCTATGCTTTTGACTAAAATCAATCTGAACATGCAACTGCTTTGCTTTCTCTAAAAAAATCATCAAACGATTTAGATTGCTGCATCAAAAAATAAAGACGTTGTTTTAATTCAAATTTATGACTAGACTGCCTATATTTTTGATAGTCACGGTAAGAAAAACTCTTCTCAATAATTTTCGCCCCAGCCACTTTAGAAATACGGTCTGAAATCATACGGAGATTTCGTTCTAAGGCATAGTTCCATATCAATTTTTTATCTGAATTGCGGTCAATAGCGTTGATTATGATGTGATTATGAACATGATCTTTGTCTGTATGAGTTGCTACGATAAACTTAAAACGACCTCCTGTCAATTCCATCATGGTCTCATAACCAATGCGGTTAATTTCTTCAGGTGTCAGATTATCTTCAGGAGAAAATGATTGAATGAGGTGATGAGCATGAATAGTTTGTTGGTGTTTTTCTTGTCGGTCGTTTCTGGATTCGTACAACTTGTCATTATTGGTGAAGTTGACATTGTACATCTCTACCATTTCTGCATGGCTAGGAAAGTCTAAGTAATTACTCATGCCAAAATCAGATACTAATTTTAGATTATCCGTTTTTTCTGGATTGAGGATATATTTAATCAATCGTCTACGGTATTTTTTACCATGCGTCGCAAAGTGTTTAGTGACTACCATAAAACTCCTTCAGTCTTTTCACCTCCACTTGAAATTCTTTGTCCACTTCCTTAATTAACTCTCCGACTCCTTTACTCAATTCTTGTAATTGGTCCTGAGAAATCAGATGGCTTTGATTAATCGCACGCGCAATTTGATTGATGTTATTTCCAATCCGTCTCAATTCAAACACTAACTGGTCATAAGTATCAGTGTTAATCGTGACAAATGACATATTGGGATTAAGCAAAACTTTTCTGGCATAGACTGAAAAATTTTGACAGTGACTCTTGTCGATTCGCTCATTCAATTGATGTAACTCTGAATCTGTTAGAAATACTTTTTTGAGATTGGTACGATAACGATAAAACATAGTAGCCTCCTATCTCATGTATTTTTCACGAAACCCACGACTGAGTTGCTGCACTTGATTGACTTCCGCAATCAATTCTTGAACGCAGGTCAATAAGATTGAAACGTGCTCTTGAGTCACTTGATGATTTTCTCTTGCGACAACCAGAACTTCATACACATCTCGACTAATCTGTTCAAACTTTTGAGACTGCCAAAGGGAGAACCAACTTTCAAAAATTCTATCCTGATAATTCTTTTTCAATAAATTTTGACGAAGAAATTCTGAGAAACTATCTATTTTTTGTTCCTTCATCATTTCTTTTATCTGTTTTTCTTCTTGTCTCGTAATTCTAAATTGCTTTCGGATTGACTTAATTTCTTGTCCCATTCTGATATCCCTTCAACATTCTACTTGTCTGACAGTGTAAGTCTACCTCACATTGTCAGTACGCTTCCTAAAGACCTCACTTGCTTCTTGTTCGGTCTTTGCGAGCTCAGATATTGTGTCCACAATATCCCAAAAATCATATCGCCTGCCATTTCAAACCTCACGGTTTAAAAAACAAACGATATGAAAATGTGGTGGCACGCCCCCAAACCCCCAAGATAAATCTAAATTAAAAAAAGTATAACAAATACTTTTTGATAAAATTATCACAGAAAAAAGAGCCCTATCGGACTCTTACAAATTAAAACAATGTCTCTGATATTCATACTGCCTAATCCCACTACTATCTTTGTTCATCTTGATAGAAAAAACAAAGTAATGATCACGATTGTCTAAAGATTTGCTTTTGTTTAATTTAAAATAATGTTTCTGAGACATAGCCATGGTGCGTAAAATATCATCAGTGATAAATGTTAATGGTATATCTAAAGCAGAATACTTGTAAAAATCTGACTCAAACCTTAAATAAGAATCAGAAAAATAATCTAGCTGTAATTTATCATCATATAATTCTTTACGATTCATATAAATCTACCCCTTCTATCTGTATATCGAGTATATCTCCCCATCTTAATCGAAGAAAACCAGAGTCTGATTTAATGGATATAGACTCTCTCCCAATCTCTTTAACAATACCCGATACTACTTTTCTTCTATTTGAGAGCTTACAAACAAAAGTTGCTGGGAATACATTCGTATAAAGTTGACGAACAAATAGAACTTTCTCTTCCATTGATAGGAAAATGGAGATGTCTTCTCTATTTTTTTCTTCCCAAAGAGAACTGGAATGTTCTGACAAAAAGAATCCCATCCACTTAGCCATCCCACGGTCTTGATACTCTCTTGCAGACAAAAAAGGTAAATAAGAACGATTCATCATTTTAGTCCATCTAATCCTCCAGCTGAATGACCACCAATGAGTTTACTTCTTGCGATTGTTCTAGAAGCTTGATCCAGGGCATTCCCTTTCAATAGTGAAGTAAAACCAAATTCTGTTCGAATAGCATCGATTGCGGACTGGAGCCTTTCTTCTTTTTCTATTTTCTCAACATCATCAAATAATGAAATCAATCCAAATGATTCATCTACTAAACCTGAATAGCTCACTGCAACACTTCTGATAGCTCCTGAAGTATATTTAGTGTGAAATAACTTTAAAACATAGTTTGTCAGTAGTGCTGTTTGATTAGTTGGTTCAATCTTCATTTGAGTATGAATAGATCGTTTCTGTTCCACTTTAGAATACCCTAAGTGTATAGAAACCACAGTTGCTTTCTTACCAGCTCTTCTCAATCTAACAGCAACTTGTTCTGCCATCTCACGAAGTATGATCTCAATATCTCTTTGTTTGACATAATCTCTAGGTAAAACTTGAGAGTTCCCTATCCCTTTTGACTTGGCTTATAAGGTTTATGAACATTACTTTCATCAATCCCATTAGCATGAAACCATAACTCTAGTCCCATAATCCCAAGCTCTTTTTTAATCAAGTCAGGATTAGCCTTAGCCAATTCTTTAATCGAAAAGATGCCTAAACTATGTAATCTCTTCTCCATCCGATTCCCAATTCCCCAGAAATCTGTCATTTTAGGGATAGACCATACTTTCTTTTCAATATCTTCATAGGACCAATTGGCTCTCATTGTCGGAGTTTTTTTAGCCTCATTATCAAGTGCTAACTTAGCTAATAAGGGATTGGCATTAGACATACCTACCGTTGAATAGATTCCTGTTTTTCTCCAAATCTTTTTTTGAATAGCAGCTGAGATGATGTCTAACTTATCTTTTCGACTAATACTTTTATCAGGCACAAAATAATTTAATGAACTGGTTAAATCTATAAATCCTTCATCAATTGAGTAGGGATAAATATCTTCTGGTGCTGCAAAATCTTGAAAGATTTTTTGAATCTCCATATTGACTGCAATATAAGTATCCATTCTCGGAGGAACAATCACTGTTGATTTTGCCCAGTCCTCTATATAACGGACATAGTCTATCGTTGTCGGCAAACCTTGCTTCTTAGCATTATAGTAAGAGAATTTGCGAGTCTTTACATCAAATGGTAAATCATAGGAACGTCCAACGTTCGACTTTCCAAAGACCTTCTTAAACATAGGAGAGGAAGCAAGAATTAACCCAGCAGAATTATCTGCACGACTCATAACACAAAGTGAAGTCTTAAGTGGATGCAGGCCTCTATCTACACACTCTACACTTGCGTAAAAAGATTTCATATCAACAAAGGCAATGTCACTTTTAGGTTCGAGACTATAATCAAACCAAGTCATACTCAGTCCTCTAAAGGCATAAAGTTCCCAACGATTTTCCCTATAATGCGAGGATTCTCATCATAAGGCGCAAACTTATCTGAATAGTTCCGATTGAGTGAAACTAAACGAAGCCCATTTTCTTCACGATACACTTTCTTAATATAGGTTTGACCATCCCAATCTATGGCATAGATAGCCCCGTCATAATCAAATCCCGTTTGCTTAATAAGGGCTACAGAACCATTTTCATATGTCGGTTCCATTGAATTTCCAAACACCCATGATGCAAAGTCATAATCAAATTGATGATTAAAATAAACTGTATCGTAATTACCATCATCAAAATAAGCTGTTCCTGTACCAGCTGATAATTTTTCGTAAACTTTATAAGCAAAACGCTCAGGAATTTCTACAACCTTGGTATTCTGTTTGTTTAACAGTTCTGTAGCATAATGAAGTGTTGCTTTTTGATTCTTTTTAGTTAGCTTGAGATAGGTTTCTACTATTTCAAACTCTGATTCAAAATATCGAGGGTCTACATTAAAAATCTCACTCAATTTGCTTAGATTATTTTGATTCGGTTTTGTTTTACCTGATTCCCAATTAAAGTACGAAGCTCTACTAATTCCTAAACTAGAAGCAAGTTGAGATTGAGATAAGCCTTGACTCTCTCTTTTTTCTTTTAATTTAGTAGGTGAAAACATCTCTTCTCCTTTGTAAGTTTATTAACTAACAAAAGAATACCATAGCTTCTTGAAAAAATCAAGAGTTTAATAACACCCGGGATTTAAAATAATCATAAACTACAAGAAATCATCACTGAAGAATGCTAAAACTTTTGAAAAAATTTGAAGAAGAAAATAGAGAATATAAAAAAAGGATCGTTATTTTTTAATTGACGATCCAATAGACTTTATTTTAAAATTCTAACTCTAACAACCATTTCGATTAGTTAAATCTTTCAATCTTTCTTCTCCAGATTTAAGCATCTCTTTCTCAACTTGATTCCATTCTCCAAATAGTAAATCATGAAGAACGGTTGCTGCTGAAGTTGTATTTTCTTTTGAATCATATACACAACTTCTATCTCGTTGATAAATTTGAATTCTATCAAAGATAGCTAGTTCTTCCAATTGTCGTGTATTATCAACTAAATGATTTACAATGAAATCATGATGTTCTTTTGGAGTTGCGCGTGCTTGATTTGGATTGATAGCGTACAGTTCTTCGTATCGGATAAGAGTGCTCAGATAGGACAGCTTAGGCTTTGTCGCAATCAAGGCTAATTGTACTTCATATCCCTTATTTTTCAAGAGTTGTGCTGTTTTCTTTGGAACATCAATTGTCCGTAAAGTTCCCTCAATCAAAAGATTGTATCCCAAATGACTCAATTCTCTTACTAAAGACTCTACCATTTTTCCTGCAAAATCTTTGGTGTATTCTACACTATCTTTGCCATATTCTTGCTGAAGCTCTATATAGTGTGGATGCTGAGAACGAAAACTATCACCATCTACGATAACAATATTTCCTTGAAACTCTTTCTGTTTAATACGATGAATTGTAGTCTTACCAGCACCACTTTGCCCTCCAAGCAAAATTGCTATAGGCTGCTTACTGGATTTTTTTCCTCTTGTCAGTGAGCGAATGTTCCGCTCTAAAGCATGTTTAAATGCACTGTCAGTATAATCTTGGATTTCCATTAGGCTACCATCCGTTTTTCAGATATCTCTAACATGCGTTCAATTCCATCCAAATAGCCGCTATATCTCTCTAATTCATCAAAAGTTTCTACTAAATAGATATTCGTATGAATCAAGTCAGATAGATCGTCACTCATTAAAATCCAAGGATTAGATTCATCATCAATGCTAATTCCATGACTATCTTGATAACGATAGAGTCGAGATAATAGATTAGCACCTCTTTCTTTCACTATTTCAATTTTTAAAGTCAATTCATAATCTTCATCTGGATTGAGCATTTTATCTTCTCCTACAATATCGACATAAGATACATTAAACTTCTGACAAATAATGTCTATTAGTTCCGTAGAGACTGAACTCGTTCCATTTTCATACCGGCTCAAGCTATTTCGAGAAATTCCTACAATTCGGGCAAAGTCGTCTTGTGTTAAGTCATGTGTTTTACGTAAGGATTTTATGTTCTTTCCAATCATGGCAAACTCCTTTTATTTGATACCACCATTATAACATTTAGAAAAAGCAAATGCACCATTTTTGGTGCGTTATTGACTATTTTTCCTAAATCTCTCTAAATTCTTCTCCAATTGTTCCTTATGAAGTTGATTCTTAGCTTCCTTTAATGTGTCGTCCAAAGTTTCTTCTCTATAATTTGCTTCTGTTTTTAGTTGTTCTGATCCTTGATCTGGAGTGAAAATGATATCTAGCAGTCGGTCTATTTTTTCAAGATCTTGGACAGACATATCAGATAGTCTATGAATCAGCTTTTTAAATACATCACTATTGTCGTGATTTTTCTTAAAAAATGTTGTAAACATCTATAACCTCTCAAAAAAAGCAGCCTATCTGGACCGCTTAGTGTAATTCGGAAATCGCATCATAAATGGACTGCAATTTCTTATTGTCTTTATTCTTTGTGTCAATCAACGTATGTAGCTCTTCAATTTTCTTTTGACTACTTTCAATATCGCTATTGTTATCCGCAATCAGTCTTTTAAGATGTTGCTGATAACTTGTAGTGATATCTGTCTCTTTTCCTGTTCTAACCTCTGTAACTTTGGATTTAGAACTAGGATTTGATTCCGTCACAGGTGCTTGTTTTCGCTTTTGAAAAGCTGCTTCATAATTTACATCATTACATCCTTGATGATTTCCAAATAAGGCCGCAATTTTATCTGGATCTTCTTGATTTTCTGATTTACTTTCTAATGGTTGATTAAAATTCCAATCTTTTGTCATTCACTCATTTCATCCTTTCTAAATTCAGAATCATCGAATTGTCTTTCTCTACCGAAGGCATGGTCAAGAGCTTCTTCAAAACTCATGTGACTAATGCTTTGACGCCTTTTGAACGTCGCAAACATTGCTGTCTCTAGTTACTCTTTGTAAGCAGCGAGTTTTTCTGTCTCTCTTGCTACCTTACTTTCTTGCCTAGTGACCTTTTCTTCTAAGCGTTCAATAATGGTCATATACGATCCTCCTTCATTCTAATATTAGCTAAAACATCTTGATTTTGTTATCACAATTCTAAACATTGAGAGGTTTGTCTTACTGGTTGATTCCTCAATGTCTCTTTTGCAGTCTCGATCATCAATTGTAAATCTGATTTCTTTTCTCTAAGAATATCGTTCCAGTCTCGTTTTTCTTTCCCATATTCATTATCAGGTAAATCCAGTAAAACAGGAAATCCTGATTGAGATAACTTATCAGAAAAATCTTTACCTGCATCATCACAATCTACTGCTAGTGTCAATAAAGCAGGATGATTATCAAAATAGCTGGTGGTATCACGAATTGTATTGATTAAGGGCAATAACTTTGAAGGTGTTACTGTATCTAAAAATTCCAACTTCTGATTTTCTTCAGCTATCAGTCGTAAAGTTTGATAAGCAACAACAGACCTTTTTAATCCTTCCATAGATACCAAACGAACATCAGATAGACTTTGTTGATGAAGTTCGTAATAGCTCATCAAGTCGATAAACGATTCACAAAAGACCAGTCTATTTGGTTTACCAATATCAAAGTATATTCCAACATGTCCATAGCTTCCTTTTAGAATCGTTTTTAACCTCTCTCTAGGAAGAAAGTGATTCTTATAAATTCCTTGTAAGCTTGCTGCCTGCAGTTTGTGACGATGATCAAAGCTTTTAAAAACAATAACAGGTTCAACAGTTTCATTTGTTTTCCAACTGGCTTGTGCCATCAGACCTTGTTGAATCATCCTTTGTACGATTTCTTCTGAAATTCCTCTACATTCTGTTAAGTAATATCTGGCCAGACTACAGTTAGAATCTTCTATTCTCTTTAAAGGATAATAAAATGGTCTCTCTCTTTTTTCTTGAACAGCTTCTTTTTGAAAAGGTTCTTCAGAAAGAAAGGCTAGAGCTTCTTTAAAGGAAATTCCCTGAACAAGTCGAACAAAATCAATGACATCACCTTGAATATCTCTTGAAAACCATTTAAAAGTATTGGTAGTTGAAAAAATCCGAAATGAATCGTGTTCAGGATGTTCATAGACACTGCTCGAAACTTGTTTAAAGGAGATACCTAAACGATTGGCTACATCAAGAATTGAAATTTGCTTACATTCTTCTATTTCCATGCAATATCATCATTTTGTTGTAGTATTTGGCAGTGATGGAACAGATGAGGATTCTTCCAAAGTTTTGGGAGTGGCCTTATCCAAATCATCTAACCCAGATTTCCAAACCTGCACTTGATTGACCAATAACTTACCTGGTAGTTTAGAATAGGACAATTTAACAGTTCTGGTTTCTGTTTGATTTGTCTTTGATTGGTTGGCATTCTTTAAATCAGATACATAGGTTACATTATAAGAGACCATTGCAATGGCTTGATTCGTAGTCTGATTGACAAAGATATCAGCTTTTTCAAAATGATAATCCAAAATATAGTCCTTATATACTTGGTTCATAGCATCGTTTTGACTTGTCAATTCTTGAGAATAAGCCGATTCAGTCATATAAGGTTGAATGCGTGTATTATTTTCCCCTAGCTTTTCTTTCGTATAGTACTGTGTCAAAAATTCTTTTACAGTATCAGATGACAAAATATTTGCTTTATCTTCTGCTTGTTTGTCCTCTACAAGTTTAGCTGCAGCCAATTCGATTTCTTTGCGACTTTGTTTAGCAGTAGAATGTTGCCCAGCAGTATATCCCATCATGAGAATAAAGCTAGTTGCGGCTACTGCTCCAACACTAATTAAGGCTTTAGTTTTGACTTTATTTAACATCTTAGACCTTCTTTCTATAAAAACTAGGTCAAGCATACCAGATAAATCTTGAAAAAAGTATCACAATAGAAAAAGGACTCTACATTGAAAAAGAATCCTTAATTTTTTATAATACTATCAAATAATTGTCTCAAATTCACCGAGCTGATCACAGGAAAAACGAGGCCTGACTAAAACAAGTGCACGGCATTTAACCCCCCAAAAAAACCGAAATGCGTTGAAAGCGTATGATCAGTTTTATCATGACTAGATAATAGATGATGAAAATCAGGAATATCCAAAATCACATTCTTATGAAAACTCTTTTGAACTTTTGAAAAGCTTATGTTAGTCATGTTTTAGAACTCTTCTCACAACAACCAACTCCCCATCCTTGATTTCCCAGACCTGGTCAAATCGTTCTAACGCCTCTTCTTGACGGTGGAGGGTGATGATAACAGCACTTGGCAAGCTGAGAACCTTGTCCAATTCCTTTTGAAACTGGCTAGCATCCAAGGCAGAAAAAGGCTCATCCATGATAATCAGCGGACTCTGACGATTTTTCTCACGATTAAGATACATGCGTTGTTGCTGTCCACCTGATAGAGATTGGGGTGGTGTCTTTTCAAACTCCTCATCCCTGAAATTCTCATCTAAAGTCTTGAAAATGGTGACATTATTGTCATAAGAAGAAATAAAAGTATGCTCCTGCTGCAAAATCATACCAAATTTGCCCCAGAGTTGATGAACAGGGAGATGATCAAGTAAGATTTCGCCTTGAAAATCTCGGTCAGTCCCGTTTAAAATGTTGAGCAGACTACTCTTTCCAGAACCATTTTCGCCGATGAGGGCAATCTTGTCCCCCTTGCGAATTTCAACGTGGGGAATAGTCAAGCTAGACTCCCCCAGTCGCTTGGTGATATGGTTTAGCATCAGGGTCTCGAAAGACATCTGAGGTGCCTGAACAGCGGACGGACGGCTGACAATTGCTTGAAAACTTTGCACCACAGGTTTGACCGACTCCAGCATTTGCAAGTCGTATAGGATTTCCTGAATTGGCTCCGAAAAAGCAGTGATATAGCCAAAGCTAGCCACAACCTCAGGAATGCCCAACTGCTGGGTGGCAAGGGAGTAAGCGAGATAAGCGAAAAGGACAATGCTGATAAACTCAAAGGAAAGCCCCGTCAGCAGGATACCCATGATTTTGGTCAAACCATAGCCCAGATACTTATCCTGCAAGGTGTTTAGAGCATTTCGTTGCTGGTCCTGAAAGCCAGACAAGGTGACTTGATTGACCAGATGGTGTCCCTTGAGCAAATCCTCCAAAGTACGATAGTAATTTCCCTGCTTTTCTAGATAAACCTGCCGACGTTGGGCGGTTAACTTCCCCACAATCTTGGGAATTTGAATACTGACAGCTGTCGAAACAAGCAAAATCAAAGCGACCAAAGGATTGATGGTGCGACTAATCACCACAGTGTAAATGAGAATCCTCAGAATTTGCTTGATAAAACTCATAAGAGGTGGTAGGTAGTCCTTCTCCAAGGAATCTAGGTCGTTTGATTGATAGGAAATGTACTCTGCCACCGTTTTCTGCTTGAAATCGTGGTGTCCCAGCTCCAAAAGCGCCTGAAACCAGTCATTTTTAAGATGAGTGGAAAAGAGAATTGCCTGCTTCCAATCCAAACGCATCTGGATATAGTTGCAACCCAGATAGCACAACACCGCCAGGCAGTAGCCATACAAGGCAATTTGATAATGCCCCCTAACCAATTCCTGGGTGAAATAGGGTAGCAAGGCAGTGCAGACATTGGAAATACCACCAAAAACCAGATTAAAGAAAAGATACCAACGCAGCGGTTTAAGATAAATCTGCATAGACTATACTCCTTGCTAAAGCTGTTTTTTTGCATATCGTAGAACAATTTCTACTGTCTCCCGATTCTGATAATGCAATACCAGGACATTGCGTACAATAATTAGAAATCGCACATGTACTACAATTCTTACTTTTTTTAAAGTGTATTTTGCTATCTTATTGAAAGCCGATCTATTCCATATTTCTCTGATAGGGGTCAGATATATATTTCCAATACTCCTACTGTAAAGAGAACATGGTTGTACTGCTCCTAAACATGTTATATATAGTGATAACTGCACAGAACTACACGTTAAAAAATTTTCATTCTTATGAACAAAAGTAACACCATTTATTTCATCTATTTTTTCTGTATTGGAATTAGTTGTTTTAGAGTCAACGATTTCACTCTAACCTCATTTCCTATCGTACCTCTCCTTGGAACAATTTGGGTAACAACCTTATATTTGAAATTATTTTTCTTACAAAAATCATATACTTTATCATATGACTAGATTATACCATAATAATTAAAGTTTTTTTATTAATTTATTAAAGGAGGTTTCACATGAATATTCCCAAAAGAAGATTCATAATGATTTTACTTGAAATCATCATTATCATCGCCTTATAATTACAATTCTGTAATTTAGCGCCTATAAAAAAACAGCTGAACAACCTTGTTCAACTGTTTTTTTACTCTTTTCCAACTGATAATTTTTAAAAATACCAAAGACAAGAAAGGCTAGATTAAAAAGTTACATAAAATACTGTAAAACTGATCAGACCATTCTGAGATAAATCTTCCATATAAAGGGTCGGTTCAGTAAAGAATAAATAAATTCCATAGACCTCTACAAAAATAAGA